>Ga0180438_10000896_pt1 | contig 54571 bp, 39 predicted proteins | sample SS_ome_12_FD_132455 | JGI IMG/M metagenome (GOLD analysis project Ga0180438, IMG submission 132455) | Hypersaline lake sediment archaeal communities from the Salton Sea, California, USA - SS_3_D_2 metaG | ecosystem: Environmental > Aquatic > Non-marine Saline and Alkaline > Hypersaline >... | reverse complement strand
TGACGTCGACGATATTTATGTTCGCCTTTGCGCAGGCGGTTGCGAGTTTTGCGATTATGCCGACCCTGTCAACTCCGGTGACGGTAACGATGCAGATTTGTGATTCCTTTTTCTTCGCCATAACTTCCTCCCGGCCGGTCCTTAAACGATGCCTGTTTCCCAGTGTTTCTGTTCGAGCCGACGTGTTTTTTCGTAGTCGGTCATTCCGGGCGCCAAAGCACTTATGGTAATGTAGCCTTCCGCAAGCGAGGCGGAGTCCGTGGGGCCGTTCTTTTCGGAATCGTCGCGGTGCAGACCGCCGACAAGCTGGAAGATGGTTTGCCCATGCTCATTTTTCTCACGTGTGTAGTGCTCGTGGAAACCTTCGATAGACTGTGGGACCACACGGACGCCCTTCGGCGGGCCCGCTGACAACTGTGGGATGTTGACATTTATGACACAGCCGCTCTTGACGGGCATCAACTTTTTGAGGATTTTCGCGCAATATCCCGCGGCGGTTTCGAAGTCCATCGTTTCTTCGAATTCGTAAGCAAGGCTCATTGCGACAGCGGGGATTTTCAGGAAAGCCGCCTCCATTGCCGCGGCAACGGTTCCCGAGTAGTAAATGTTGATTCCGGCGTTGGCGCCGCTGTTTATTCCGGCCACTACCAGGTCTATCGGCTTGTCGCAGAGTTGCATGGCGGCGCTCTTGACGCAGTCTGTAGGCGAGCCCTGGATGCTGAAACCGGTGAACAGACCATTGATATCGACTTCGTTGCCGACGACCGGCTGATTGAACGTGATGCTGTGGCTACTGCCGGACTGGCTGTTGGCCGGCGCAACAACCGTAACATCGCCGATGTCCGCCAACTTCTTGTAGATGGCGGAAAGGCCCGGTGCAAAAATCCCGTCGTCATTCGTCAGTAAAATATGCATATTCTCAGTTCGCTGTTGCCGCCAGCCTTTTTCGATTCAAGATAACGATAAGTCGGCGCCAATTATAATCGTTCGGACAGCTTGCGTCAATCAGCGACGGTGCGTATAATGCCGGCTGTTATGGAAAAGTACTTACGGGGTGAAAAGTGCGTTGAAATGACTCGCGATGAAGTTCGTGCGGTTGATTCGTGGGCCATCAATGAGATAGGCGTTCCGGGGGCGGTATTGATGGAAAACGCCGGTCGCAGTTGTGCCGAGTTGATAAGAGAGAAGCTTTGCGGTGTTGAAAGGCCGAAGGTCTGCATGTTCTGTGGGTCGGGCAATAACGGCGGCGACGGCTATGTCATTGCGAGGCATCTTATGAACAGCGGCATTAGGGTTGTCGTTGTATTGTGCGCGGAGTACAAAAAAATCAAAGGCGATGCAAGGGTTAATCTCGAGATTCTCGAACGCCTGGGGCATCCGGTTGACCGGTTGGATTTGAAAAACGTCGATATAGCCGAGCGTGTCAGATACTATGCCGCCGGTGCGGACATGATTGTTGATGCTCTTTTCGGCACCGGTCTGCGGGGTGAACTGCGCGCCGAATACAGGGAGTTGATACGAAGCATAAATTCGCTTAAGGGCCCTGTCCTGGCGGTGGACATCCCTTCGGGACTGGACTGTGACAGCGGCGAAGTTCTCGGAGAGGCCATCCGAGCCGACTATACGGTAACGTTTGTGGCGGCGAAAAAAGGGTTCACCGCGCCCGAAAGCACCGAATATACGGGCGAGATCTACATTTGCTCAATAGGAGTTGAGCCAAAAGGCGATGGTCCGGCTCAGAATGCCCCCGCCTGACGAGACTGGGTTTTGTAACCACTCAGGTAGAGGAACCTTTCATAGTTGTATATAGGCACCATAAGTTCTTTCGCCCTATCCACGACCTGGTCATAATACTCAAGCATTCGCTGGGAATCGTCATACTTCTGCATCGCCATCGGGTCGGCCTCGATGTCTTCAAAGGTGGGTTTCTTGAGCTGGGGAGGCCTTTTGCCAAGGACAATGAAGTCCGTGTCGATGGAAACGGCGCTGTCCAGCCTGCCGCCCCAGTTTTCAATTAGTGCGCTTATCCTCTCGACGGCGTCGAACTCGACAAATCCGTCATCGTTGATATCGAACTCGCCGGCAACCACAAACAGGTTTGTCTTGTCGCTGTCCCAGATTAAATTAGCGACAATATCGTCAAGAACGATGGGGTCTTTCTCACTGGTGTGTATTATCCTCGCAGTTGAAATCTTCTTGCCGACGTCGAAAACTTCGATCTCTGCCTTTCCCTTGCCGCTTTTGGAGATGAACCGGCTTTTATCGTAAACCGCAAACGTCAGACCGGGATAAACGCGGTCGTCGCTTCCGATGTTCAGATGGACAATACCCGCGCGATCGTCGATTAGTATTATCTTGCCGTCGGCCTTGAATGCAGCTGCATTCGGATCGGGTATCGGTTCGGTTTTGCGCAGTTCATCGATGGCAAGCTGCAGCTTGCCCTGGGCCTGCATCAATTCGGCCTGCGTTTTAAGCAGTTCTTTGCGCGTGGCGGCCTGTTCGGCTCTGAGTTCCTGAGTCTGGATTAAGAGGGTCTGGACCCGCTGCTCCGAGGTCTGCTGCAACAATTCTTCAAGAGCATTGTAGTCCTGCCGTATTTTCTCGACCTGCTGTCTGAACTGCTCTTTCTCTTGAAGCAGGGTTCTTCTTGTTTCATCATCGGCTTTTCGTGCAATATCGAAATCGCTCTGAAGTTTTTCGTGGTTTTCGTCGGCGGCCCTGAGTTTGTCGTTAAGATTGTCGATTCGCGCCTTGAGCAGTTCGACCGTTGGTATAAGTCCGGCGGTATTTGGGTCGTCGGTGATATTCAGGGACTCAAATGCTTGCTTTGTTTTGCCCATGGCATTTGCATGCTTGACTTCGGCGGAATCATCTCCGGCGGGTCCTCCAAGAGTCAACGACACCATTTCGTCGAAGTAACCGAGCATTGTGCCCATGTAGCTCTTGTCCTTCAGCTTGCTTCCTACAAGTGCGCCTTTTCTGTTGACTTCGATTGGCTTGGCCATCTCGGCGAGATCGCTTCTCGCGGTATTCGCGTTTGTTTTCTGCTCTTCAAACTTTATATAGAAGACAATTGCAACGACGGCTACGGCAATAAAAAGCCCGATAAAAGTCAATGCAGCGTACTGCCAACCATTGGTTTGCGGTCTTTTGCCTGCTGGCATAGCGAGACTCCTTAAACTGTGAAAAACAAACTAAATTCAAGATTGCACAGGTAATATTCTATCATCCTGTGAGCCCCCACGTCAACAAAAAAACGGATTCGAGGCAGTTTTACGAGCGATTTGACAGGTTTTGAGCAATAAACAGCCTCAAACCGCACACAAGGTCGAGAAGTTTTCAAGGCTTGCGGCATAGTCTGTCCAGCAGAGGCGGTAATTCGCCGATTCGGTGGATTTTATAGGCAGCGGCGGCGCCGGGCTGATCGGATGTTTCGTTGTGAAGACGCCCCGGGCGGACCAGTTGAATGCTGACAATACCCAGTCGATTCGGGGCGACAAAATCCTTCTTCTCGTTGTCGGCTACATAAACTGCCGTTTCGGGCCTTGCACCCAGGTTTTCAAGCAGCTTTTCAAAGCCTACAGGGGACGGTTTCCAGTGCTCTCTTCCCAATTGCTCGGTGTAAATTATGCTCTCGAAGTATTTCTCGATACCCAGAGCCTCGACCTTCAGTTGCTGGGCGGGCAGGAAACCGTCTGTCAACAGCGCTAAGGTGTACTTTCTGCTTAGCTGCTCAAGGACCTCCCGGCTATCGGCTGGAAGTGATATCGCGGGGCTGTGGTTACGATAGACAGTCACCAGGTCCTGGATCAATCTGCTTTGGCAAGCGATGCCCACATCCTCGAGGGCGGCGTTGAAGGTTTTTGTTCGGTTGCCGGAGGTAAATTGCGTCCAAAAGGCTTCGAAAAGACGTTCCTGCGGGGGCGACCCGGGCGACTGATTCAGCAGATTCGCCACGGCGGCAAAACCGCTTCGACAGTAGTCAACTTCGTCATACAGGGTATCGTCCAGGTCAAATATAACTGTTTCTGTCATTGGCGTCCCGTAGTTGGTGTCCGATGCAAGCGGCCCATAGTGGTGGGATGGCGATGTTTTTTCAGTACTTTTCAAACAATCTACCCCACTCTGTTTTCATAAATCGGTCCACTATCTTTTTGCCGGTTGTGGGATACCAGATTTTGTCATGGTAAATCGCTGAGCCGAAAATAAACGCGTAAACTATCGGTGTGTGAAACATCAGTTTTTGGAGCCACTTCAACGGTCCGAACCAGAACACGTTGCCGACCCTTGAGGCGGCGTTGTTGCCTGTATGGAAGGCCCAGTTTTCTTTCTCTACGTCGACGTCGCCGACGATCTCGATTTCCTCGATTCGGCCGGTTCCGAGCCCCCGTTCGTGGGCAGCTCTGATGAACAAGTGGTCCATAGGATCGAAGCCCATTATCTTTGCGGCAACGGCGTCTATGGCGACGCAGTCATTGGAAGCAAGAAGTGTGTTCTTCGCAACGGGAATCATAGTTCGCGGGCCGGGACCATTTCCGGCAGTCGTGGCGTCGGTGACTACGAAAATTCCCTTATGTATTTCCTTTTGAATCGCCAGCAGGTCAACAAGCGTTTCATGAATCTTCGAATGGCAGTAATGGCGTTTGTTGTCGAGCAGCCCGCCGAAGGCGTTTTTCATAGCTCCTGTCATATTGGTGTAGATATGGCACTTTACGGTAGGCAGATGTACGACGTTTTTACCGTGGAAAAAATCGGGAATGTAAATACCTTTCGGAAAGATTTTATCCAGCACGAGCATCGCGGCTTTCGGCTCGTAGCGCCGCCACGTCATGTCGGCGGGTTTGAAATTGTATCTTACAGGGATGTTGTGGCGTTCGAGGACTGGCCTTTGCTTGTTGAGTATTTCGCCTTTGCTTGCGCTGGTCACGACGGTTTCATTTTCGACGCAGACAAGGTCATCGAAGCCTGCCTTGCGTAGCCCAAGTATTGTGCCTTCAAGCTGCCACGGGGTGGTATTGGCGCCTGGAAACATAAGGTGCCAGGAGAGATTGTTCTTCAGGATGGTAGTTACGGAGCGGTCCAGAGACTGTTCAACATCCGCAAGGTTCATGAGACGGCCGACATCGTCCACGACGGTCTGCGGTCTGGTCCGGATTAGGGCCACTTTGCTTTTCATATACAATACCAATCGACTATCAGGGCAGGAATCCTGTAATTATGGATGATACAAAGATGCCCGAAATTTTATCGTATACAAACTCATTGGTTCTACTAATATATACTAAGCGCTGTTCGCATGAATATCAATCCACGGACCGAGAAACAGCGTCGAGTAGTGATATTTACCGGAGATGAAATGAGAAAATACTTTTCGCTGCTGCGAGTTTCCCACTGGACGAAGAACGTTTTCCTCTTCGTCGCCATGATATTCGGGGGCAAGCTCGTTGGGCCGCTGGATGTAGTATTGGCATCTGTAGGCAGGGTCACAGGCGGTTTTCTGTGCTTTTGCCTGGCATCATCGGCGGTCTATATATTCAACGATATAATCGACCGAAGCACCGACGTTCTGCATCCGGAGAAACGCCAACGTCTGATTGCAGCCGGGACAGTGACGATTGGAACCGCACAGGTCATATCTTTGCTGTGCGCCGGGGTGGCGATTACGGGCAGTTTGCTGCTCGGGCTGCGCTTCGCAACGGTCGTTGTCGGATATATTTTGCTGATGATTCTGTATTCTGTTTTGCTGAAGAAGGAAATGATTCTGGATTGCATGGTCATATCGATAGGTTTTTGCCTGCGGGCGGTTGCGGGCGCCGTTGTCGTTGGTGTGGAGATTTCACCGTGGCTGATTATCTGTACGTTTGCTTTGTGTCTTTTCCTGAGTTTCGGCAAGCGCCGCAGTGAAATAGAACAGTTGGGCGAAGAAGGCGGCGCGTTTCGTAGAACGCTTGCAGGCTATACGCCGGAACTTCTCGGCCATATGGTGGACGTGACAAGCGGGGTGGCAATCGCCTGTTTCTTGCTTTATACGATGGATGACAGGACGCGCGAGGTGTTCGGAACCAACAACCTTGTGTACACCATGCCAATGGTTCTGTACTGCATTTTCAGATTCAGCGCGCTGATACAAAGAGGTGAATACTCGGACCCGGTGCGTTTGATCCTTAGAGACAGACCGTTTCAGATTGGCCTGGTCCTGTGGGTGACGGCATGTATTATGATTATTTACGCCCAGAGGTTCCACCTTGTCTCCGGCGGTTAGTTCGGTCCGTTGGCGCGACCTCTGTTTTTTCCCCGTTCTGTATTTTGCTTCAACCGCAGTTGTTGTGATTCGTATGGAAAGACATGGCCGAGGTAAGATTGCAAAAGGTTCTGGCGGGGGCGGGTGTTGATTCTCGTCGCAAGTGCGAAGAACTCATATTGGCTGGGGCGGTCCGTGTCAACCGCCAGGTGGTGGACAGCTTGCCTGCGTTTGTAGATCCTGAGAAGGACGTTGTAACGGTCAACGGTAAGAATATCGCGGCGGCTCGAAAGGTTTATTTTCTGCTGAACAAGCCGAAGGGTGTGATATGCACGAATTCGGACCCGCAAGGAAGAAAAAAGGCGATAGACATCATCGATGCGAAGGAGCGCATATTCTGCGTGGGAAGGCTGGATGTTGATACTACGGGAGTAATTCTCCTTACCAATGACACCGAACTGACCAACAAACTGACGCATCCGAGATACCAGTTGGCCAAGACGTACGTTGTCGCCGTCAAAGGTCAAATCACAGCCGAGCAAATCGGCAAGCTCAAAAGGGGGACGTGGCTTGCCGAGGGCAAGACCGCGGGGGCATCGGTGAAAGTATTGAGACGCAGCGGCGCCGAATCACTGATAGAGGTAAGAATTCGCCAGGGTCTGAACCGCCAGATTCGCAGAATGCTGGCGAAAGTGGGCTTGCGGGTCAAATCCCTCAAGAGAACGCGTATCGGCGGGATTACGGCCAGAGGGCTTGGCGTCGGCAGATTCAGGGAGTTGACCACCGCCGAGGTGGCGCATTTGAAAAGACTGAGTTGAACAGGCGTGCTGCGAGGTGGGCTTGCATTGACCCGCGCTACTGACAATGGGGCAAAACGCGGTTGACTTTCCAGCCGGATTCGTATACAATCATGCCTCGGTGTGCTAATTCAATCTTAAATACTGTCTGTTGCTGGAGAAAATGCATGAAGGTGAGAAAATCAGGTTCTTGCTGGATTACGGCAGCTGCTCTGCTGTTAGGTGTGTTTGCCATCGGGGTCGGTTCGCAGGCTGTTTTGGGGGCGGACTGGCCTCACTGGCGCGGGCCAAATCATAATGGAATATCCGATGAAACCGGTTGGACGGCCTCCTGGCCCGAATCAGGGCCCAAAATCGCATGGGAAATCTCGATCGGAACAGGCTTTTCGTCGATGGCTGTAAGCAGCGGCCGCGTCTACGCGATGGGCAACAGAAACGATACGGATATCGTTTACTGTCTGAATGCCGAGACGGGCAAGGAAATATGGCGGCACAGCTATGCGAGCGAGCTTCAGGCAAAAAACTATGAAGGCGGCCCGAATGCAACTGCGACCGTCGACGGCAACAGGGTCTACACGTTCAGCAAACATGGCAAGGTTTTCGGCCTCAATGCGGCAAATGGAGCGGTTGTTTGGGAGAAAGACCTGCATAAAGACTTTGGGATCAAGCCTCCGACGTGGGGTTTTGCAAGTTCGCCGCTTGTTTATAAGAACATGATTATTCTTAACGCCGGGACCTTTGGAATTGCACTGGATAAGAGCAGCGGCGAGAGAATATGGCAGAACGGCAAAGGGGCGGCGGGTTATTCGACGGCGGTTCCGTATACACTGGAGGGCAAAGAGTGCGTCGCACTTTTCAGTTCAAAGCACGTCGGCGGAGTGGTAGCAAAGAGCGGTGAGATAGTGTGGAGATACGGGTGGGAAACTTCCTATGACGAGAATATCGCCGACCAGATCGTTTCGGGCAACCGGGTTTTCGTTTCTTCCGAGTTGGGGGTCGGATGCGCGCTTTTGAAAATCGAGCGCGACAAGGTCACTGAAGTCTGGCGAAACAAGGACATGCAGAACCACCTTAACAGCTCTGTATTGTGGAAAGGCCACATTTACGGCATCGACAAAAAGCGGCTTCGGTGCATGAATTTCGAAACCGGCAAGGTGGCATGGACCAGGGAGGGCCTCGGAAAAGGCAGCTTGATGCTGGCCAACGGCAAGTTGATTATTCTCGGCGAAAGGGGAAAGCTGGTTACCGCCGAAGCGGACCCAAAGGGGTTCAAGGAAATCTCTTCGGCTCAGATTCTAAAAGGCAAGTGCTGGACCGTTCCTGTGCTGGCCAACGGCAGGATTTACGCCCGCAATGCCGTGGGCGATCTGGTTTGCTTGGATGTCAGGTCCAAGAAAACGGCGTCTTCTGGTTCCGGCGGCGCCGCAGGTTGGCCTCAGTTTCGGGGGCCGAATCGCAACGGGAAGTCGCCTGAGACCGGCCTGCTGAGAAGCTGGCCCGAAGAAGGGCCGCCGCTCGCCTGGCAGAAGGCAGGGCTCGGAAAGGGTTTTTCGGGCGTTGCGATAGTTGACGGCAAAATCTTTACGATGGGCGACCGCGAGGACGAGCAGCTTGTAATCGCGCTTGACCTTAATACTCGCAAGGAACTGTGGACGGCGAGGGTGGGCAAACCGTGGAAAACCGGCAAAGCCGGGCCCCGCTGTACGCCTACCGTCGACGACGGGCTGGTTTACGCGATAGGCACGCACGGCGACCTGGTGTGTGTCGAGGCGTGTGGTGGAAAGGTCCGATGGAGAAAGAGTTTTCCGGGTGATTTCGGCGGTAAAATGATGACAAAGTGGGGCTACAGCGAGTCGCCGCTTGTCGACGGCGACAAGCTTTTGTGTACGCCCGGCGCAAAGAACGCTGCTATTGTGGCGCTGGATAAGCTCACCGGACGGACTATCTGGAAGGCGTCTGTGCCGGATATCGGCCCGCGAGGAATGGACGGCGCCGGTTACGCGTCCATCGTTATCACCGAGGCCAGCGGTGTTCGACAATATGTTCAGATGATGGGCCGCGGTGTGGTCAGTGTGGCGGCGGACGACGGCAGGTTCCTCTGGGGCTACAATAAAATCGCAAATGACATCGCGAACATTACGAACGTTGTGCCTCACGGTGACCACATTTTCTGCACGACCAGTTACAAGACTGGGAGCGCCCTGCTGAAGCTGACCCCGTCGGACGGCGGTGTAAGAGCCGAAGAAGTCTACTTTCTGACGCCGGATGAATTCGAAAATCATCACGGCGGCGTGATTCTGCTCGACGGATATATTTATGGTGGTGACGGCCAGAACAAGGGCGCCCCTGTGTGCCTGGAGATGAAGACGGGTAAAATCATGTGGAAGGAGCCGCCGCTTGGCAAAAGGTCGGCTGCGCTGCTGTATGCCGATGGACACCTTTACTATCGTTATGAGAAGGGTCTGATGACTCTGGTCGAGGCGACACCGGAAAAACTCAAAGTCAAAGGCAAATTCAGGCTGCCAAGCATAACGGGGCCTTCCTGGCCGCACCCTGTGATTTTCGACAAGAAGCTCTACATCCGCGATAACGATGTTCTGCTGTGCTATGATATAAGCGCCGGAAGCTGACACCGGCGGCCTGCAATACGAACTAACTAATATCAAGGAGTCTGACCGTCCATGTCCGGATGCGCGTTAATTCTGTACTGTAACTGCGGCCACTATGACCTCGTGGCCGGGGAAGTCAAAGCTCGGATTCTAAGTGGGCTGGCGCAAACCGATGTACAATTTGAGGCGGTGCAGGATTTGTGCGAGCTTGCAGTCCGAAAGGACCCGCGGTTTAAGCGGTGGACCGAAACGGATGGGCTTAAGATAATCGCGTGTTTTCCGCGAGCGGTAAAATGGCTGTTCCATGCCGCCGGGGCGACTCTTGGCGAAGACGTCGAGTTTCTTAATCTCAGGAGCGAAGACGTCGAGAAAATAATTGCCTCCTTGGACGGTAACGAACAACCATCAGAAAGCCGCGAAGAGGTCCTCTCCGGCGAGAAGGGTGACTGGACGCCGTGGTTTCCGGTGATTGACTATGACCGCTGTAAGAACTGCATGCAGTGTTTGAACTTCTGTCTTTTCGGGGTGTACGAGGTTTCGGAAGACGGCAGAGTCAGCGTGGCCAAACCTGCCAACTGCAAGACGAATTGCCCGGCTTGTGCGAGGGCATGTCCGCAGCGGGCGATAATTTTTCCCAAGTATACGCAAAGCCCAATCAACGGTGACCAGGTCGAAGAACTGGAAAGTGGTTCGACGGCCAAAGCGGGCCTATCGGAGCTGGCGAATGGTGACATTCTGGAAAATATCCGGCGGCACGGTAAGGCTCGAAAAAGATTCGCACGAGACGCCGATAGGCAGGGAGCAACAACCATGCAGGAGCTTTGCAACAAGCTCGACATTCCAAAGGAGGTTCTCGCTGCTTTGTCACCGGCCGATATGGCCAGGTTGAAGCAAAGCTCGGCGCCTGAAAGCAGCGGCGGAGTGGAGGAACAGGACCCGTGAGCGCCAAGGCCCTCAAGCCCGCAGTCGTTCTCGTCGCGGACAGGACCCTCAGCGCCGATTACAAAGTTTTGTTCGAGGGTATCTTCGCCACCATGCAGACCACCCAGGTTCCGGAAATTGCCATGCGGCGACTCGTCTCACCCCCGGTCGCGACCGACGAACACGGACACGCCGCTGTTGCGCCTCTCGGGCTTCGGCGGGTTGAAGCGGCACTGCTCAACCTGGCTGGTTTGGGCGAAGAAGACGTGGTTTGCACTACTCCCGAAGCCCTGCCGAAGCTTTTGGGGCCGTGGGTGAAGATTGTAGGTTTTAGTTCGAGCGACCCTTTGGGTATGGGAATGAGCAATACCACGACGACAAATTTCTGGAAAGGCGAATTGTACACCCGTTTCTGGACGCGCCGCATGCTCGAACAGATCGCTAAAGCCAAAGCGACGTGCAATTTCAAGGTCGTCGGCGCCGGCGCGGGCGCGTGGCAGTGGGATCGATACGAAGATGAGACCGCCAGGAAATGCATCGACGTGGTTTATGAAGGCTGCTTCGAATCATCCGGCCCGAAGCTTTTCACGGACATCATCAATGGGCGGGATGTCCCCGAACACGTATGTGAAGGTGACACCGCCGTTGAAAGCGTTCAGCCTATTAAGGCCGCCTCGATGTTAGGGATAATCGAACTGTCGCGGGGGTGCGGCCGCGGGTGTAAGTTCTGCACGATGGGCGCCAAAAAGATGAGACACATTTCAGTGGACACGATTCTTTCGGATTTGGAAACAAACCTCACCGGCGGTATACGGTCGGTCGTGAGCGGAAGCGAAGATTTCTTTCGATACGGCTCGAAAACGGTTGCGCCTGATTTCGACAAGCTCTACGGTCTGCTGGAGCGGATGAATAAAATCCGCGGCCTTTCCTTTATGCAGATAGACCACGCCAATATAACCTCCGTCCTGCAGTTGAGTGATGAGCAGTTAACTGAAATCAGGCGGCTGCTCAGTTGGCAGAGCCGCAGCGATTATCTCTGGGTGAACATGGGCGCCGAGAGCGCCAACGGTCATCTGGTCGCGGCGAATTGTCCGGGCAAAATAGCGCCGTTTCGGCCCGACGAATGGGAAAATATGGTGCGTCAGGCCGCCGAGCGAATGAGCCGGAACGGCTTTTTTTCGGTGTTCAGTATAATTCTCGGCCTGCCGGGAGAAACACCGGATGACGTTGCGCAGACGTTGAGACTTGTGCAGGACCTTGGAAAAAGCCGCGCTGCGATATTCCCGGTCTTTTACGAGCCGCTTTCGACCGAACAGATCAAAGCAGGTCAGCGGTTTACGCTCGATAAGATGAGGGCCGACCATCTGAAACTCTACCGCACCTGCTACGAAATAAACTTCCGATGGGTGCCGCGATTATTCCGTGACAATCAGCGTGCCGGCGGCGTTTCTTGGACGAAGAGGGCATTGATGCAGGTTTTAGGAAGACGGGAGATGTCATTCTGGCGGCGGACCTTCGAGAAAGTCGGCGGACAGATTGAAAACCGCCGCAATATTGAGGATAATTGAGCTATGCAAGATTCTGCTTCACGAATCAGGCCGTTAAGACCGCCCCAGGACAACATACCGCAGACAAAACTGCAGCGTCAGCGGCTACTGGAGGTTGTTAGCGAATACGTTGGCCGGGAGCGGCCAGTGGGCCCGCTGTCACTCGACGAGCTGCGAAGACACTCGCGGGCGGTGGTCAAGGCGGCCAAGATAGATCCCAAATACATAGACTTCACAGCGATACTCGTAAATAACCAGGTTTGGCGGCTGGCGGTCGAGGGTATTCCTTACAGCAGGCGGCTGTTGCTGCTGCCGAAGTGCCTGCGGAGCGAGCAGTGCCCGGCGGCCTTGGATGAGTTCGGCCTGGTGTGCGAGGGCTGCGGCGGATGCCTCATCGATGAATTTAAGCGCCAGGCCGAGCAGTTAGGCTATGCGGTGCTTGTTGCCGAGGGCTCGCCCGTGGTGATGTCACTTATCGAAACCGGCAGAATAGAAGCGGTCATCGGCGTAAGCTGCATGTCGGTACTGGAGCAGGTCTTCCCGTATACCGAGGCGGCCGCAATTCCGGGCATCGCTGTCCCGCTGCTCCAGGATGGCTGTGCCAATACTACTGTGGATGTCGATTGGGTCTGGGACGCGATTTATCAGACCGGCGACGACCGGACAAACAGGCTTAACATCGAAGAGCTTCGCAAAAAAGTTGACAGTTGGTTCACTGTTGAATCATTGAAAGCAACCCTGGGCTGGGCTGACAGTAAGACCGAACTGCTTGCCCTCGAGTGGATGGCCGGAGCGGGTAAGAGATGGCGTCCATTTCTGGCTGTTTGTGCCTATCGGGCGGTTGCCGGAAACAACGGCGCCCTTTCAGAAGATATTTGCAAAACCGCAATAGCCGTCGAATGCTTTCACAAGGCCTCCCTGATTCATGACGATATCGAAGATGGTGACAACCGGCGATACGGAGAGAAAACACTTCACGCTGAGTATGGTGTTCCCGTAGCGCTTAACGTGGGCGATTTTCTGCTCGGAGAAGGATACCGTCTTTTAACTGAATTGAGCGCTGCGGCGCGGCGCACGAGGGCGATGCTGCGTGTCGCGGCGAAGGGACATCGAAATCTGTGCCTTGGCCAGGGAGGCGAGTTGTTTTGGTTAAGGCGGCCCGGCCCGTTAAGTATCACAGAGGTAATCGAAATATTTGAGAAGAAGACTTCACCGGCATTTGAAGTGGCGCTGAAGCTGGGCGCGATACTGGGCGGCGGGTCCGCGCAGTTGGGTGAAGTGCTCACACGGTACAGCCGTTCACTCGGAGTTGCCTATCAGATTCGAGACGACCTCGACGATTTTCGCGGTCCGGACAATTCTCTTGAGGACAAGGTCGGCGCACCATCGCTGCTGACCGCGCTGGCGTTCGAGATGGCACAGGATGACGACAGGAAGCTGCTTGAGTCCATGTGGCGGCGGCGAACGGCGCCGGCGGGCGCGAGGCAGAGAATTACGGGCATATTTGCAAAGTTGAAGGTCGAACAGGCGGCGCTGGGCCTTATGAAGTTTCACAAGTCCCGCACGATAGGCGCACTGGCACCGCTGAAGAATGGAGCCTTGAAAGGTCTGTTGCGGCGCGTTGTCGGCAAGATATTCAACGATATCGAAGTAATGGGTTGTTGCAATGAGTATAAGGCTGGACATGCACAGAGCGGCAGGCCGGGCGAAGCGTCTGCTGGGTGATTCGGCCGAACTTGTCGTCGAGTTCATTCGCAGCCGGATGAACAATGACGGCGGATTCAGGGGCAGGGGCGAGCAAAGCGATTTGTATTACACAGTTTTCGGGCTGGAGGGGCTTGTCGCATTGGACGCCGAGGTCGAAGTACGCCGGACGTTGGAGTATTTGCAGAAGTTCGGAAACGGCGGTTCACTTGACCTGGTGCATCTGGCTTGTCTGGCGCGCTGCCGGGCCGATTTGTCCGAAGCGCTTGTCGAATCGAATATCAACCGTGATACTACACAGCATATCGAAAAGTTCCACAGTGGTGACGGCGGATACGGCAATTGCGCCGGGGCGAAGGAGGGCACGGCTTACGGTTGCTTTCTGGCACTTGGCGCATACCAGGATGCGGGTGTCGGTGTAGCCGATGCGGCGGGGCTGGCAAGCTGTGTCAGGTCACTGCAAAAGGAGGACGGTTCCTTTGCGAATGAGCCGGGCGGCGCGGTCGGCTCTGTTCCGGCAACTGCGGCGGCATTGATGGTTCTGCATTATCTGCAAGAGCCGATCGACTTCTCGTCGACGGATTGGCTGCTCGGTATGTTTTCCGAGAACGGTGGTTCTGCTGCAACGGTGAAGACGCCCGTGCCGGACTTACTCTCCACGGCGACGGCCCTGCACGCCCTCTCGACGTTGGGTGTTTCGATTGACCGCCTGAGGCAGCAGTGCCTTGATTTTATTGACAGCCTTTGGAGCAGCGAAGGCGGTTTTTACTCCACCTGGGCCGACGATACGCTTGATTGTGAATACACTTATTACGGACTATTGGCGATTGGGCGCTTGAGCAAGCAGGATGAAAATCAATAATAACAAACTTGACGAAAGCCTCGCCGCTTTGAGAAAGCAACTGCTGGAGCTTCGCACGGCTGACGGTCACTGGGTCGGCGAGCTGTCCGGCAGCGCCCTGTCGACAGCCACGGCGGTTTTCGCACTGGCGATGGTCGACAGGCAAAAACATCGGGCCCTCGTCCGTCGAGGGCTTGATTGGCTTGCAGCCAACCAAAACTGCGACGGCGGCTGGGGCGACACCATATCCAGCATCAGCAACGTCAGTACGACACTGCTTTGCTGGTCGGCGCTTGCGATAGCAGAGCAGGCCGAGATTTATGAGCGGACCGTTGCCGACACCGAATCGTGGCTCGTGAAACGCGCCGGCAGCCTTCGGCCGGAGACCCTTGCCGAAGCCGTCGATGCGCAATACGGCCGGGACCGCACCTTCTCGACGCCCATTCTGACCATGTGTGCCCTTGCGGGCAGGCTGGGCCGCGGCGAGGAAGCTTGGGAGCTAATTAAGCCGCTGCCGTTCGAATTAGCCGTCTTTCCCCATCAATTGTTTCGCTGGCTGAGGTTGTCGGTGGTCAGCTACGCCCTGCCGGCTCTTATCGCCATTGGCCAGGTCAACTTTCGCCATCGCCGGGTTACAAATCCCGCGAGACGGGTGCTGCGGCAATTTACGCAGCGATCAACACTTGAGTTGCTGCGTAAAATTCAGCCTGAAAACGGGGGCTTTCTTGAGGCGGCTCCTCTAACCGGCTTTGTAGTAATGAGCCTAACCGACGAGGACCAAGCCGGCGACATTGTATCCAGGGGCGTCGATTTTCTCCAGGCATCGGTCCGGCGAGACGGCAGTTGGCCGATAGACACCAACCTGGCGACTTGGGTAACGACCCTCTCGGTAAACGCCCTCGCCGCCGACCCGGACTTCAAGAAAAATCTGTCGGCGGTCGAGCGCACGGCTGTTCAGCGCCGGCTGCTGTCCCAGCAGCACTACAGGGAGCATCCGTATACTCATGCCGCCCCCGGAGGCTGGGCGTGGACGGATTTGCCGGGGGCTGTTCCGGACGCGGATGACACGGCCGGGACGCTTATTGCCCTTCGCAACCTTGATTTGGGCGATCGTTCGGTGACAGGCGCTGCTGCTGCGGGAATCGAATGGCTGCTGGGACTACAGAATCGCGATGGTGGAATTGCAACCTTTTGCAGAGGGTGGAACGCGCTGCCGTTTGATCGCAGCGCGCCCGATTTAACGGCACATGCGATAGCCGCAATGAGCGCCTGGCTCGGTTTGCTGAGCGGCCCGCTGCGGCGCCGGGTAGATCGGGCGATTCGCAGGGCGCTGGGTTACCTGAAGCGTGTACAGAGGGACGATGGTTCATGGACTCCGCTGTGGTTCGGCAATCAAAACGCGCCGAATCAGGAAAACCCGCTTTATGGAACAGCCAGAGTAATGACAGGTTTGTGTGCATTGCCGCCGCATTACGTTCCCAAAATCACCACCGTGCTTGGCAGGGCCGCGGAATGGCTTTTGTCGACCCAAAACGCCGATGGCGGCTGGGGTGGGGCCAGGTCGGTCGAATCGTCCGTGGAAGAGACGGCCCTGGCGACCGATGCTCTGGCCGGCCTGTTGTCTCGCGTAACTGAGGATTCGGCTTTCGCCCGGCTGTTGAATCTGCGAACCGAGGCGGCGGCCTCTTCTGTTTCACAGGGGACTTCATGGCTCATCCGGCAAATTAACGAGGTCGAAATGCTGACGCCGACGCCGATTGGCCTCTATTTTGCACGATTGTGGTATTCTGAAAGGCTGTATCCGTTGATTTTCACCCTTTCAGCCCTGCAGAAGGTGCGGAATCTGCGCGCACAGTAGCCGTTTGGGCACGTCATCTTAAGACAAGACCGGCAAGAAAGCGGATTCTGCTTGATTATAGGTCGTGGAGGTGGTATAATAACGGATGAAAAGCAGAATATTGCGCGGCCCCTGGAATAAGATGAGCATAGCAAGACCCAGAGAACTTGTGTGCGCGGCTTTTTTGACACTTTTTTGTGTTTGCCCGTGTGTGCGCGCCATGCCGACGAGCGCCAGACTGGCCGAAAAAGTTGTCAAAGCTTGGCTTAAGGCCAACCCGCAGCCTCTCGAGACAAACCTCAGCCAGCGGGTCGGCGGCGTCGAACCCTTCGTCGGCACCGAAGGCCAGACGGTTTACTACATTGTGAACCTGCGGCCGGAGGGATTTGTGATAGTCTCAGCCGACGACCTGGTCGAGCCCATAATCGCATTCTCCGCAAACGGCGTATATGAATCCTCGCCTGACAGTCCGTTTACCACCTTGGTCAACCACGACATGCCGAGCCGCCTTTCTGTGGTGCGAAGGCCCAGGAAGACGGATGACCGCGCAATTGAGAAGCTCTCCCAGGCGGAGAAGGCCCTGCAAAAAGCCTGCGCCAGGGCAAGGGACAAATGGGGCCGTTTCAGCCGGGATGAAAAGTCCGGCAGCGGGGCAGAGGTTTCCGATTTTTCAGCAGAGTCTGACGAAATCACGTTTATGGCAAGCAGCATCTCAGACGTTCGCGTCGGTCCGCTCATCCAGAGCAAATGGCACCAGATGGACGTCTGCGGCCAACGCCTCTACAATTATTACACTCCCGAAAACTTCCCCTGCGGCTGTATGCCCACCGCCATGGCGCAGTTGATTCGGTATCACGAGTATCCAACCGTAGGTGTAGGAACCGATTGTTTCACGGTCTGGGTTGAGAGTGACAAGGAAAATCTTTGTCTGCGAGGCGGTGACGGAAACGGCGGGCCGTACGAGTGGGCCCTGATGCCGCTGACGCCCGGCTGTGGAACGACCGAGGAGCAGCGCCGGGCCATCGGCGCGTTGTGCTACGACGCGGGCGTAGCCAGTGACACCGGCTACTACGCAGGCGGCTCAGGAACCGACGTGGATGACGCAATAGACGCTCTCAAGCGGACTTTTCATTATCGAAGCGCCATATATGGCGCCAATAGCGGCAATGATATCGGTCCGGGGCTGCGGACGATGATAAATCCGAACCTCGATGCCGGTTATCCGACACTGTTCGGCATTATTACCTCCGACACCAGAGGCCACGCCGTTTTATGCGACGGCTATGGTTACGATACATCGACACTTTATCACCACATTAATATAGGCTACGGCGGGCATAATGACGCATGGTACACCCTGCCCGAGATAGCGGATTACAATTTCGTTGTCGCGTGTGTTTACAACATTTTCCCATTCCATTTGGGCGAAGTTATCAGCGGGCGGACCGTGGATGAGCTGGGTAATCCGATAGCCGGGGTGACGGTGACGGCCCGCAGCAATAATGCCGCCGACCACGAGGCCTTGACAAATGAGAAAGGGATTTATGCGCTGGCGAGAATTCGGTCCAACACGTCGTATACGGTCGATGCAAAGAAGAAGGGTTACCGTTTTACCAGCCTCAGTGTAACGACCAGGAGGTCGCAGGATTTTCAAAAGAGCGCCGGCAACGTGTGGGGACTGGATTTTGCAGGTGTTGCCGCTTCAGATGCGGATTTCAATAGAGACGGTATTGTTAATCTTCTCGACTTTTCGATTTTGGTCGAGGGCTGGCTCGAATGATGTTCGCACCGCCGCCGGCGCCACAATTAGTCTGTATCGCGAATATGGCTGCGAAACAAAGGTGAAAGAAGCTTTCTTGTGAGAGGAGGAATGTTGTGAACGTATTGAAGTGTTCGATCCGTCTTTTCCTGGCGCTGGGCGTGGTTTGCCGGGCCGGGGGCGACACTTTTACCAACTCAATCGGTATAACCTTTGTGGAGATACCCGCAGGAACGTTTACTATGGGCTCGGACGACGGCGACCACGATGAAAGAGGCGTCCACGAAGTCACCCTAAGCAAACCATTCTACATGTCCGAGACCGAGGTCACCAACGCCCAGTACGAGCAATTCGACCCCAGCCATGCAGCGTATCGCAACGAGCAGCTCTACAACAACGGCCAGCGGCTGCACATCTCCAGAGGCGACAATGAGGCCGTAATCTATGTCAGTTGGGAGGACGCTGACAGCTTCTGCAAGTGGCTTTCTCAAGTGGAAGGCAAAACGCACCGCCTGCCGACAGAAGCAGAATGGGAATACGCCTGTCGGGCCGGCACGACGGATAGATTCCATACCGGCGACGACTTGGCCTCGGAGTATCGCAAGAACCAGGAGCACTCCTCGTGGCCTGAAGAGGTGCTCCTGACGGTAAAGAGCACCGGAAAGAACGACTGGGGCCTTTGGGAAATGCACGGAAACGTAGAGGAATGGTGCTATGATTGGTACGGACCCTACGAAGCGGGCGCTGCGACAGATCCGGTCGGAATGGTAAGCGGAACCATGAAAGTCTGCCGAGGCGGCAGCCACAACACAACCGATCACTATCTGCGTTCGGCCAACCGGCTCAGCTCTTTGCCGCAGGATAGGCAGTGGCTGACCGGCTTTCGCGTTGTCTGCGCGGAGTTGCCCGCAACCGAACCTTTGCCTGAGACCGAGCCGAAGCTGTGGGCGACCGAAGTGCCACAGGAAAAGTACAACTGGCCCGGCGAACACGAGATGCCGGAGGCGTTTTTCAAGGGGCCCCAGGTTTGGGTAAGAAAGCCTTCATGGGCCGACCAGATTCCAATGTATGACCACAACCATCAGCCGGCTGTAACCTGGTGTGACAACGGCGACCTTTTTGGAGCGTGGTATTCCTGCGAAAGTGAGAGAGGACGAGAACTGACCGTGCTGGCGAGCAGGCTGCGCGCCGGCAGCGACGAGTGGGATTATCCGGCTGAGTTCTTCCGGGCCCAGGACCGGAATATGCACGGGACCGCCCTGCTCAATGATCGCAAAGGCAAGCTCTATCTGTTCAACGGCCTGGGAACGGACTACTCCTGGGCGAAGCTGGCGCTCTGCGCGGCGACCAGCACCGACAACGGTGTCACCTGGGATGCCCGCATCATCAATCCGAACCACGGCAAGCACCACCAGGTTATTGCCGGTTCGATAGTGACGCAGGAAGGCTATATTATCGCCACAGGCGACGCCAACCCCGGCTCGGCGGTCCATATCAGCCGTGACGACGGTCAGACCTTCGTAGACCCCGGCGCACTGAGGTCTGTGCCCGATTTTGACGATGGCGGCGCCGGTGCATGGATAGCCGGTATCCACTGCGGCCTTGTTCAACTGAGCGGCGGTGGACTGATGGCGTTCGGACGAGGCGACAACATCGACGACAGGATGCCCAGGAGCATTTCCGTCGATATGGGCGAAACCTGGACATACACAGCCAGCCCGTTTCCACCGGTCGGCGGCGGACAAAGACCGGTTCTGCTGAAACTGGAATATTCCTGCGGCGAGCGTCTGGGCGAAATCGTCGAAAACCCGATACTCGTGGTATCGTTTGCAAGAGAAACAACGATGCTCAACGGAGAGCATCAACCCGAAGAGTGCTCGGGAATGTTTGCGGCGGTGTCCTACGACGACGGGCAAAGCTGGACAGACAAGAAGCTCATCAGCAACCTCGAAGGCGGAGAATCGGAAGAATATGACGGCGGCGGCAATACCGGTGACTTTGAAATGTCACGAACCCGCGCCGAACCGAAGGGTTACCTGTCTGCAACACAGTCGCCCGACGGGATCATTCACGTCTGCAACAGCAGGCTCTATTATGCGTTCAATCTGGAATGGGTCGATCCGAATTACACTTCGCGGCCGAAGAGGCCAGTTGTGGATGTCAATGGTGACGGTATTATCAATTTCCTGGATTTTGCCGAGGTGCTTGAATGTTGGCTCCGCGCCTTTTGAAGGTCGAGCCAACTGTAAAAAATAAAGGGACCGATGGGAGGTAAATATGGTTGGAAAAGAGCTGTTATGTTTGATCTGTCTTTCCACTTTGCTGGGGACAGCCGTTAAAGGCGGCGGCGCGACAATGAAATGTCTGACGGTCCCTCATCGCCCTGTTGTGATGGTCGGCGGCGACTATCCGAAGCTGGATGTCGAGCCGGACACCAGCGGCGAGGTGAGCGGACAGATTTTCCGGCTCGACGACAGGACGCACGGTCCGATCGATTCAGCCTGGCCGAGGCAGGTCGTCGGGGAACTGGCCATCGCCGCCGTATCGGCAAATCAGCACAACCTCTTGACGCCGCAAGGCTCGCCGCCAGGTCCGGGCCGATACGAATTCGTAGTCACCCTGAGCAGCGGCGGTCGCACTATTTACAGATGCGAGGTTCCGTTTGTCGTGATTGAATCGCTGGAGGCAGCCACAACCGTCATGATCGGGCCGGACAACGTATTGTACCGAAACGGACAGCCCTGGCTTCCGCTGATAGTAATGGCCAATTCAGCCGAGGGTGAAGGCGGCAGCCAGGCCGGCACGGACATTGATTTCGGCGAGTTCGACTTCGTCATCGACCATCTGGAAGGCACGCCTTTCGGCCTGATGGACTATTCCACGCCCATCGGTGGATACGCCGACACGCTGGAGATGGCCGACCGATGTCTGGCGCGAGGTATACCCTGGGGACTGGACGTCGGCAAGGTCTACCCGTGGGCGTTCGGCTCATATCTTGACAAATACTACCCGGGCGAGAGCTGGACCGAGGTCGCGCGGGGCTTGGTCCGCAGATTGTGGAACCATCCGGCGCTGACTTTCTATTACACCAACGACGAAAAGGATTTCGACTACAACGCCGAGCTCGAACAAATGCGCCATCTGCTTCTTAACGAAGATCCGTTCCATCCGACGCTGCATGTTTACTACGTCAAGCAGGACGTGATTGTGGAACAGTCCAACACTTACGACATGCTGGGCCCGGAATTCTACGCTTACCAGGACCGCCAGGTAGCCGGCAATTTTGAGTACATGGTGATACGCCGCGCGCAAATGCCGGAGACCGCGCCTTTTTGGGGCTGTTTGTACCTGCAGGACCAGCGAATCAGGACTTTTTCCTACGGCTGTATCGCACACGGCGCCCGCGGCCTGATTTACTACGCCTTTCACAGAATGCGCGAATCGAACGAATTCCGAGACCGCCCCGAGGCCTTCGAAACAAGGTGGCGCCAAATCGTTGAGATGGGCCGCGAAATAGAATCACGAGCACCGGTCCTGCTCCAACCGCTTGCCAAGAACCAGTGCACAACCTCAGCCGATGACGTCGCCCTCAGGACGGTCAGCGGCCCGCAAGGGATGTACCTGCTCATCGTAAATGCCGAAGAAGGCCGCACCAGAGACATAACCGTCAACGTCCCGCCGGAGATAATCGCCGCCTACGACGAAAGCGAAGAAAAGCTCGACCTCGAAAGCAAGCGCCTGCGCTTCAGACTTAAACCCTACGATGTCTACCTGATACGGCTCGAAACAGTACCGCCGCTTCGCTCGGCCGACCTTAACAACGACGGCGTTGTAAACTTCCTCGATTTTGCCGGTTTTATAGACGGCTGGCCCGAGCCGGCGCCGCAATAGGCGCAGCTCCGATCAGAAACGATTTGCTTTGCACCGAAGGATTGGTTAAGCTCACCGCATGATTGGAAAATCGCCGCATCTTGCCCTTACCATCATGATGGCCTTTTCGGTCAATTCAATCTCGATGGCGCAGGCTGATATTTCCGAAAACACGGTCTACCTGTTTTCCTTCTTTACAGGCGGCGGAGAAAAAGGGCTGCGGCTGGCTTACAGTTTTGACCTGTACAACTGGACCGAAATTCCCGGTCCGCATCTTAGCCCTCAGATCGGGGACAATATAATGCGTGATCCCTTCCTTGCGCGCGGGCCGGATGGTTTGTTTCATCTGGTCTGGACAACAGGCTGGGGACGCAGGGACATCGGATATTCCGGCTCGCCCGACCTGTTGAGCTGGAGCGAGCAGAAGTTGATCCCCGTTATGGCGCACAAGGAAAAGGCGAGAAACTGCTGGGCGCCCAAGCTATTCTACGACGAAACCTTAAATCAGTGGATGATTCTGTGGTCGACATGGCTTGATGACGGCACTTTCCAGCCGCCGGCTGAGCCGGGCACTACTAAAAACAACCGCATATTCTACGTCACCACAAGCGATTTCAAGACGTTCAGCATGGCGGAGTTGCTCTTCGATCCGGGCTATAACTGCATAGACGCCTGCCTGCTGAAGGACGAGAAGGAGTATCTGCTCTTTTTCAAGGACGAGCGCGACAACGATGCGAGCCGGTTCAATCCCGAGCATCAGAATATCCGCTTTGCCCGCGGCGACAGGCCGTACGGCCCCTTCGGTTCGATTTCGGATACTATTACGGGCAAGGGCGCGGGAACATGGCACAACGAAGGCCCCGGCGCTATAAAGGTCGCGGGCGAATACTACGTTTACTATGATCATCACGGCGAGCCGCTGCCGCTGTATTTCGGCGCGGTCAAATCAACGGACCTGACAGAGTGGGTCGATGTCTCCAGCCTAATGAGCTTTCCGGAAGGCTTCAAGCACGGCGCGATACTGGGAATTCCACACCCGATTCTGCGCGGCTTACTGGGCGGCGCCAGGCCCGACCTTAACGGCGACGGCGTAATCAACCTGCTGGACTTCTCCATACTGATTGAAACATGGAATTGAACCGTCCCGGCAAGATTGCACGTGGTTTGTCCCGAATGTAAAGAACCGAAGGACCGGTTGTGCATTGGGCGCATATCCCCCATGCCCTTTGAAAGCAACGTGGCGCAGAACGGTCATTTCTTTCGGCGGCCGCGCACGACCAGATATACGACTATCGCCGTCATTATGACGATTATCAGTACCTCGCCCTGGCCGAACAGCACCGCCTGCATATTAGACTTCACTCCAAAGCTGCTTGAATTTCAACCCCAAGCTTATAAGAACGGTGATTTTCTGTCAAGAGGTGTTTGCGGGGTGATTGTGGTGAGCCAAAGGCCGGGAGCTGATGGGTGCGAGCATTGCGCGTGTCGTTGAGAAGGCAGGATGCTCTCAAGTGTTTTGCACGGGGCGGTCGATAGTTAATCTGGCAGTGAGAATATTGGCCGAAAGTATAAAGGGTGTCTGTGGTGGTCTATATCGAGGCGATCCTGGCCTTGTTTGCGATTGTCGATCCTGTGGGGAATATTCCGATTTTTCTGGATGTTGCGGGTCGTCTTGGAACCGAAGAGAGCAAAAAGGCGTTTAATACCGCCGTCGTTACCGGCGTCTTTATACTTTTGATATTCTCCTTCGCGGGCAAGGGTATCTTGACGCACGTTTTTCACATCGAACTGCCGGCCCTTCAGATTGCCGGGGGCATACTTCTTTTGATAATAGCAATAGACCATCTGATCATCGGGTCGCTTCGTCGCAGCGTGGCGATCAGCGGCGAAATCAGTGCGTATTCGATAGGATGTGTTCCGCTGGCCTGTCCGCTTCTGGCTGGTCCCGGGGCGATGGTCACCAGCCTGACGACCCTTGAGAATTCCGGCCCGCTGCCGGCGGTGGCGGCCATAGCAGCGGTGTTCGGGCTTTTGTGGGTCATACTTCGCTTCATCGGACCGGTCCACAAGGTGCTCGGGCGGCTGTTCTGTCTGGTATTCTCGAAGGTGATGTGTCTGTTCATAGCTTCGATCGGAGTCCACATGATAATGACCGGCCTGCGCTTTTACCTCGCCTCGAAATAGTCTTGCCAGCGGGAGAGATTAAGCCCTGATTCGAAACTGGTTGGTGAGCGCATAATAGAATGGTAAAAGAAAAAGCGAAAAGACCGAGTGACAGTGCCGTCGAGACCCGGTATCTGCTGATGCCCCACCACGCCAATCCGTACGGAACGGCGTTCGGCGGCGTGATAGTGGCCTGGATCGATATGGTTGCCGCGATGGCCGCCCAGAAGCACTGCGGAAGGGAAGTTGTCACCGCGAGCATCGACTCTCTCTCGTTCGACGAGCCTATATACATCGGCGAACAGGTTGTGCTCAAAGCAAGCGTCAATTATGTCGGCCGTACATCTATGGAGATTGGTGTTCAGGTCAGCCGAGAGGATCCCTGCACCGGCAAAAGCGCTGCAGCAACGACGGCCTACCTGACTTTCGTGGCCCTCGACGCCGACAAAAAGCCCACCGCCGTCGAGCCGATTGTCCCCGAAACCGACGACGAAAAAAGACGCTACGAAAACGCAAAAACCCGCGTCAAAGCCAGAAAAGAACTTCTCAGCAGAATGAAATGACCCGTCCGGTTTTCATTTTTTACTACCGTCCCAAAGTTTGTGGTTGATTTTGGCACGTTCAAGTTTCAAAGAGCAAAATCGTTTGGGCAGCGGGCAAAATTAGGGCGGCACGGGGGGTAATTTTGCACTTCTGGCCCCCCGAACGATTTTGCTCGGTACTGCGAACCTTGGTTGATCCACAAACTTTGGGACGATACTCATTTTTTTTTCCCGGCCTGGGCGGCGAGGTGTTTTTTTACTTCGGCGTCGAAGATTTTTATTCTCTCGCGGATGGGGAGCTTCTGTGTGCAGACCTCTTCGCATTGGCCGCACTCCGTGCACTGGTCCATGTTATTGTCCTCGAGCCCGACGCCCCAGTGCCATTTGAGGTTCTCCATGGTCTCTTTTTGCCGTCCGTCCAGGAGATGGAAGTTGTATGCGCCCATGATTTTTTCGACGGGGATGCCTTCGGGGCAGACGTCCTTGCAGTATCTGCACGCGGTGCAAAGCTGGTTGAAACCTTCCCGGAGACTGTCGCGAATTTTCTGAATTTTCTCAGGCGGTATAGGTTTGTAGCCGTCGACGGCGTTTATTGCCTCGTCGAGCTGTTCGGTGGTGCTCAAGCCGACCAGGGCTATGGTGATGCGGCCGTCGTTCAGCAGGAATCGCAGTGCGCCCTCGACAACGCTCTCGTCCGGGCGGGTCCTCACGAACCCGAAGCGCTCGGCGTGCTCCGGAATTATCCCGCCGCCTAAGGGGTTCATCACTGCGACGCCGAGATGGTTCGCCGCCGCTGTGTCGATGGCCTCTTCGCGATAAGCGAAGTTCATTACAGAATAACCCAACAGGATACCCTCGAAGGGATAATCGCCGAGCATCTCGGCGATGTCCGAACCGGGCATATGGGTCGAGACGCAGATGTGCCTGATGAGGCCCTCGTCTTTGAGTTTTTCGAATTCCTTGAGGGCGCCTTTGGCTTTTCGGGTGTAATACTCGTCTATCCTCATTATGTACCAGACGTGATAGAAATCTATGTAGTCCAGGTTCATCCGCTCCAGGGAGGTCTCCAGGTCTTTGCGGATGTCGGCAGGGTCAGGGTGCCACGATTTGGTCGAGGCGTAAAAGGGCCGCTCCCTGCGGGTCTTGTTCATTTCTCTAAAGGCCACGCCGAACAGCTCCTCGGATTTTCCATAACCGGGTGCGGTGTCGAAGTAGTTGATATCTTTATCGTAAGCGGCTTTGACCAGCGATGCGCAGCCGTCCACGTCGTCCTGGTTGTTGAAGCGCATCCCACCGAAACCGACAGCCGACACTTCAATGTCCGTCTTCCCGTATTTGCGATAAATCATGGTTTCTTGCCCCTGCCCGTTTGACCGGCGAGCCCCGCCGGTCGTGCGGTTGAGTTAAAAAAAAGAGTCCACAACCGAGAGCCTATTGTAGCGAGCGTACCGCCCGGGTTCAACCCACTCGCCGTGCGAAAAAACCAGCGTGAGAATTGCCGTAATTCTCTTGAGATCAACAGATTGAGACCGGTCTGCCGACCGTCTTGACCCTGATATTGTGGTTCGAGAGATAGTTCCGATGCCCCAGCCTTTGGTGGGCATGTGAAGGTGGGTAATTGTGCAGAAAGAAGGGCGGAGGCGCCGATATATATTTGGTGAGGGTGGGCATAGGGTCTGCCCTTGGATAGCCGCCAAAATGCTTTTATGAAACATGAATCGGAATTTTGAGTGCCAAAGAGACGAAAACGTTCACAGTAGCTGCTGAATTTGTAGCTGTGGCGGTGCTGCTTGTGCTGTTTTGCAGTTGTCTGAGCTTCGATATCGGCGATTGGCCGAGTAGGTTTCGCTATCCGCATAACAGCCCGACCGCCAACCTCTGTGGAAGAATAGGTGCATTCTGCGCCTACTACACGTTGTACTATATCGGGCCGGGGGCCTTTGTGGCGATTATCTCCGCTATTTGTTTTCTGGCTGCGAGACTATTTGGCAGGTCGATAAGGCAGTTGGTGCTTCGGACGATTGGGCTGGTGTTGCTGACCGTGGCCGCATCTATCAGCTTCTATCGGCTGTGGCCCGGAAAAGTGTACTATTTCCCAATAGGTTCGGGAGGCATCTTAGGCGTGGGTGCGGCTTACTTTTTCCATCAACATCTTGCGCTGCTGGGGACTGCGATACTGATAGTGGCGATGTGGCTCGTGGGCCTCGTTTTGGTGGCGGATAGTCTACTAATAGCTATGCTGAATCGGATCCTTTTCGCTGTTCGAAGGATGGGCGGTATGGCCTCACCCGCTTGGTCGGCGGCGAAGCAGCAGTCGGAGGTTTTGAACGAGATATGGCGAAAGCTAAGCGCCAGGCAGAAGCCTCAGCCGGCGGCGGCGCTTGCGGCGCATCTTGGCAAACCTTCCAAGGCTCCGGAGAAAACCGCGCCGGACAAGGCTCAGGCGAAACCGATTCAGATAAAGTCCTTCGCAGGGTCGGATGGTTGCAGCGATACCGTAATGGCGATGAGTTACGAAGACTACACACTTCCGCCTTTGGAGTTGCTGGCTGAGGCGGAGTACGGTTATACGGCGGTTCAGGGCAAAGTCGTCAAGGCCAAAGCAAGTGCTCTCGAGCAACTGCTCAGTGAGTTCAATATAAATGCGCGGGTTGTTGCCGCTGAGACCGGGCCGGTGGTGACGATGTTCGAGTTGGAGCTTGCGGCGGGTGTCAAGGTCAGCCAGGTCGGCGCGCTTGCCAACGATATGGCGCGCGCTCTCGGCGCCGGGGCGGTGCGCGTAGTAGCGCCGCTTCCCGGCAAGCACACAATAGGTATAGAGGTGCCCAACAGCGAGAAGGAAAGAGTCCGGATGAAAGACCTGATGCAGTTGGCCGGCGACAGGCCTTCGGGCATGTACATACCGCTGTTTCTGGGAAAGGATTCCTCCGGCGAGGCCCTCGTTTCGGATTTGACTACGATGCCGCATCTACTTATCGCCGGCACAACCGGATCGGGCAAGAGCGTCTGCATCAACAGTATCATCACCGGGATACTTCTTACAAAACGGCCGGACGAGGTGAAGATGATTCTGATTGACCCGAAGATGGTCGAGATGACGGCATTCAATACGATGCCGCATTTGATGAGCCCGATAGTCACCGAGACCAAGCGTGCGGTCCAGATACTCGAATGGGCGACGGTGAAGATGGATGAGCGCTATTCGCTTCTGGCCGAGGCCAAGGTCAAGAACGTCGCTGAGTATAACCGGCTAAGCGCCAATGAGATCGTGGAGCTGTTCAAACCGAGCTGCGAGGAAGAAGAGGCGAAGATTCCCAAGCACCTGCCTTACATAGTGATAGTGATCGATGAGCTCGCGGACTTGATGATGACGGCGGCGAAGGAGATAGAGGCGTATATTGTCCGGCTGGCGCAGAAGAGCCGGGCGGTCGGCATTCACATCGTCCTTGCGACCCAGCGGCCTCAGGCCACGGTTGTGACCGGCCTGATAAAGTCCAACATGCCGACGAGGATAGGCTTTCGCGTGGCGGCGCGTATGGACAGCCGAATCATACTCGACCAGAACGGCGCCGAGACGCTGCTCGGACAGGGGGATATGCTGTTCCTGAAACCCGGAACGAGCGATCTGGTGCGCGCTCAGGGGACATTTGTCGATGAAACGGAGATTCGGCGTATAGTCAAGCACCTCAAGCGCGTTGCCGAGCCTCAGTACCATCCGGAACTAACCAAGCTCGGTCACGTCGATGTCGCGGACATGCCCAGAGACGAACTGTTTGACGAGGCAGTGCGAATCGTCCTTGAGACGAAGCGAGGCAGCGTCTCGCTTTTGCAGCGGCGGCTGAGTGTCGGATATGCACGGGCTTCTCGTATTATCGAGATGATGGCCGCAGCGGGTGTTCTCGGCGAGTACAAGGGCAGCCAGGCCCGCGAGGTAATGATGACGCTGAAGGAATACGAGAATGTTCGCAGCCGGATGGAAGCCGATGCCGAAGCCGGCTACGCCGACATGGCTGAAAAGTCCGAGGATTCGCCGGAGCCGGCATACGTGGCCGAGGGACAGCGCGGCTACGTAGCCGTCGAGGATCAAGAAGGATAACAGCGCCGGCACCAGCGAGCGGCTTTGGCCTGCACCTCGATTGTTTTTCGGGGAAGCGCCTATTTGTGGGCGGTGATCCAGGCTGAGCCTATTCTTTCGTTATGGTGGACAACCCTGGGTTTTAAGAATTTCGCCTGCCGGATAAGACAGAGCAACTCGCCCTCAGAAAACGCCCCTACCATCATATCGAAAAACGCCGCGGCAAGCGGGCCGGTGCCTTCGTCATTCAGCAGAAATTCCTGCACCACGAGCAGGCCGCCGTCGACCATCGAGTCGTAGGCTTTCTGCAGCTTCATTTCAGCGTTGCTCGCAGGCCCGTGAATTACGTCCGAGAGCAGTACAACGTCGTTGCCGCAACCGAAATCGTCGGTTTCCCAACTTCCCGCGCGAACGTTTACCCGCTCCTGCATCCCTGCGGCGGTGATAACCTCTTTTGCGATTTCGACGGTTTCGGGCAAGTCAAACACGACAGCCGAAAGCTGCCGATAGCGTTTGCAGGCGGCGATCGAATACGTGCCCGGCCCGCCGCCGACGTCGAAGAGCCTTTCCCGCCCTGATAGTTCCACCACATCGAGGAACAACTTCGCCCTGACCGCGACGGCGACGTTGTGCATGCCCATGATGAAGTTTCTGTGCTGGTTGGGCTTTTCGTGCTCAGCCGACGGCTTGAGCCGGATTTCGTCATCGAGTGAGTTCCAGAAGCTTCGCGTGAACGCATTGTGTGCAATGATGTCGCCCTGGTACAAGGGGCTTGCTCGAACCAGATATGTCTTTGAAAGCTCGGTGTTTGCGTACCCCTCGCCTCTTTTCTCGAGCAGCCCCATAGCTGTGCAGGCTGTCAGAAGTTTCTTCGTCAGGTCCGGTTTGGTTCTGCATCGCCGTGCTATCTGCGCCGCTGACATCGGCCCCTCCGCGAGATGCGTAAAAACATCAAGCCCACTGGCCGTCTGCAGCACACAAGCACCCCTGTAACCACACGTCCAATCATACAAAACACGCACGTCCGGTTCCATACGCACATCCCTTGGCCATATGACTGCCCGCTCAATAATTTTGCAGCCTACAATAATACAGCGTGTTATCAAGCTTAGATCACACGTCAACCTGGTAGTAAGTAAACATTATATCGTCCTCTTGCTCTTCTAATTCGAAGGCAAAGTGGTTTTCGCCACAAATCTTACGGCCGATGTTCTATTACCGCCGCTGACAACCGTACGAAATGAAGGTTAGTATCAGGCATACCGGCAGGCCCTCATCCCCGGACCTCTCAGGAATCGTCCGCCATCTTCTTCTTCAGTTCAGCAACCTCCCGCTGCCGCTTCTTGATCTCCGTACCCATGGGGTCCGTGAATCCCCTCACCACATACACAAGAGCCAACAACACCGCTGCCGCAATTATACCTAACATCACCCAACGAAACGACCCGGTGTCATGCAGCACTTTGCTTCTGAAAGTCTCCGAGAACTGCCCGTAGTAATCGCCGAGAACATCGGGCCATCCGGCCGAATTCTCCGCAAAACTGTCCCATTCGACAACAAGCGGAACACCGACGGCGATAACAACCAGCCCGGTCAAAAGACCAATCAGCCTGATAAACCCTTTCGTAATATTCATGTCCAATTCTCCCGTTAAAAGTTCGCCAACAAATCGGCGTATATCCTACTCAATTTTTTGTTCAATCAGCATGCCGAAGCGTTTTCCTATTGCCAGGGCCGGGTCCAGCGGGACGTCCACCGGTTTGCAGTCCTTCGGAATGTCGATGGTCGGTTTCGGCGCGATTCTCTTGCCGTCGAACTGCGGCAGCCACCGGCGCTGCGCCTCCAGCATCTCACTGCACATTTCTCTTATCTGCTTCAAGGTGCAAACCGCCGAGGTCAGCGGGTCCATCGCCACGGCGTGGACAATCCGCTCGGTGTCAGCTTTAAGCGCAGCCTCAGCCGCAAGCGTTTGAACCATCACGTTGCTCATGCAGGCCGCGGCGCACTGCGGCGGCAGGTCACCGATTGTCGAAGGATGCAGGCCGGTGTCGTCGGCGAAGGTCGGAACCTCGACGCAGCAGCCTTCGGGGAGGTTCGTTATAAGCCCGTCGTTGCGCACGTTGCCCATGAAACGGAACGGCTTGCCTGTCACCACCGCCTCCATAATGTACGAACAGTACTCGACGCTGCGGCTTTGGATTCTTGTCGATTCGAATTCGAGCGGATCGTGCTCGGCGTATTTCTCGGCAACCGTCCTGCACCAGTTATAGTAAGCCCCGCTCTCGCCGCCGAAGCCCGGCTCATCGCAATACAGACGCAGAGCCTCCTTATTCTTTCGAAACCACGGCACGTATTCGCTGAGATGTCCGGTGCTCTCGGTCATGAAATAGCCGAAGTGGCGGAACACCTCGCCGCGGACCTTTTCATTCTTGTAGTACTGCGGCTTCTCGAAAACTTCACGTAGTTTTGGATACAGGTTGCGTCCCTTGTGTTCGAGCGAGAGGAACCAGTCCATATGATTTATCCCGCCGCAGGTGTACGTTATCTCCTCTTTAGGCACCTCGCAGTACCGCGCAATCAAATCGAGCGTGGTCTGCACACCATGACAGAGCCCCGCAAATGACACATTCGAAGCCTCGCCGAGCGCAAGACAATTCGCCGCCATCGGATTGGCGTATTGAAGCAGGATCGCACCGGCCTTGGCAAGTTGCTCCATGTCACGTGCAATATCGGCTAACACCGGTATTGTCCGCAGGCCGCGAAAAACACCGCCCGGCCCCAACGAATCACCGATACACTGGTCGACACCGTACTTGAGCGGAATCTTATAATCGACCCCGAATGCCTCAACGCCGCCGACCTGAATCATAACGACCACGAAATCAGCCTCCTTTATCGCCTCGGAACGATCAAGCGTCGCCCAGACGCTGCCCGGCAGATTGTTGTCCCTGAGCATGCGCCGGGCGAATCCCTCCATCCGCCGAAGCTTGGGCTCGGTAAGGCTCATCAGCGCAAAGTCACTGCCGGCCAAAGCCTCCGTCGCCATTATATCACTCATCAGCGTCTTGCAAAAAACGACGCTGCCCGCTCCAATCATCGCTATCTTAACGCTCATAACTGTGTCTCCCATTTTTTTCGCTTAGTGGGATGCGTTCTCAACCCACGATTTTCGCCTTTTCCCTAAGGCCCCGAGAATCCGGTGAAAAGTGTCCCAAAATCCCGTCGGTACGGCAGCGGTCTCGCATTCGCCATATCCATCCGCGGTTTCTCGTAAAGCTCCTTGCCACCCTGTTGAATCGCTTGCAGAACAGCCTGATAATCCGCATCGGACCTGTCCTTGAAAATCACAGGTTCTTTCGAATCTCTGTCCCTGCACAGTCCCAGTCCGCCGGCGGATTTTGCCAGTGGCGCGTTAAGCATCCGACTCCAGGCGGGATGAGTGAAGTTAAGCCACGTCTGATGCAGACCATTGTTTCTGCGGTGGAGTTTCTCACCGTGACACGATGCGCACCGAGACCTGTAAACTCCGACAATATCATCGAACCAGCCCTTTTTCCAGCACACATCCCGCGAACCGGGTGTGCCGGGACGGGTGTGTTCGTAAGTACCGTAGTAAGTAGCGTTTGCTTCGATCCACGTATAAATCCGTCGCCGGCTTTCGTTATCCATATTTACGCCGCTGTGGCCCTGTTCAATCACCTCCACAAGCCTGCTCACTCTCGCCCCGCTTTCGAGAGGCCTGAAATTCCGAACCAGAGCTTCACTCAAAAGCCAGTAATAATTCACGAGCCTGCGCTCGGTAAGGTTGTCGTAGGCCATGTTGAAATATCGCGTCTTGTCACCGGAAAGATCGATGCCGCCCTTCGGATCGGCGCCGCTGTGACATTTGACGCAGTATTTGTCGAATACCGGCTGAACGTGACGAACAAAATCCATCGGCTCATCGCCCCAGGGCGGCGGTGTAATATCGACCGGTCCCTCAGCAAGCAGCTTTTTGGGTATCGGCCTGTTGGGCGGCGCCATGAAACGCGATTCGTGGCAGCCGATACAACTTTGCATCTCACCTGGGGTAATCTGGGTGACACTGCCCATCCGATGCAGCTCTTTGCCATTGGCATCAAGCGCCTGAAAATACAACTCCACTCCAGCCGGCGCCTTAAAATACGCCCTTCCCTTTTCATCCACCGGCACGGTGCCGAGACAGTGCTTTGCGTAATACGTGCCCCGCGACATAATCGGATCCATATCATACGCACGATGGCCCCGCATATTGCAGCACTTCGCAATGACCTTCGTCACCCGAAGCGACTTGACCTCGCCCCGTTTAACGCCCCTCAGACCCCGATACACGTCGGCCACAAAAAAAACACCATAGTCCTTTTCCGAACGCCGCGGCTCCGCAAGCCGATGGGGCTGCGGCCTTTCTACAAGCGGCAGCGGATTGAAGCAGGAAAACTCGTCGTCTTTGTAAATCATTTTCTTGCCCCCCTCTTCATCCAGCACAGCCAGCTCGTATCGCTGAACTTCTTCATTCCCGTCCGCAACCAGAAAAAATCCTTCGCCTGACGGATAAGGGTCGCGATACGCCCACGGATACTCCCTGTCGCCGAAACCTCGCTCATTACGCTCCGGGCGAAAGGGCACCTCTGGTGTGATATTTCGAATACCCAGGGGATTTTCCAATCCGTTGTGCCGGTCTATAATTCCAACCGCACCGACCGGATTATTGTGATGCGGCGCGAGCGTGCAAACCACCCGTGCGCTTCCCGGTATCGGCTTGGCCTGCCATATCACCGCAGGCTCAAAGATCGTATTGCCGAAATACAGCTGGACCCGGCTGCCGTCCGGATTCACCGTCCACAAACCCTGCAGAAACGTGAGGTCCTTGTCCTGGTACTCCCACCGCGTAAAAAGTATCGAGCCGTCATCCATCACAAAAGGTGAATGGTCGGCCAGGGTGCCGAAGTGAATTCGCCTGATGTCACCGCCGTCCGCGTCTGCAACATACAAACAGCACGCTGCCCCCGGCTGACAGAGGGTGTAACCCTCGACCCGCGTCGAGACAAATCCTACCTTGCCGCCCGGAAGGTAAAACGGATGAATATCATGATAGGGGCCGCTCGTAACCTGCCGAAGTCCCGTACCGTCGACGTTTATCTCATAAATGTGAAATGACCTTTCGTCATCGCCGCCGGGGTTCTCCGCGAACTCGTCTGCAAAAATCGCTGCATGCTGTCGCTCATCACCGATGCGCCATCGCTGGAGCCCTGCCGATTTGCCCTCTCGACACCTAAGCTCGATTCGAAGGGCCCTCGCTTCGACTTCTTCGAATTTCACACAGTTGAACGTGTCCTTTTCGACGTTGTACTGGGATACTTCTTTGACCGGGACCCATCGGCTGCGGCGTTTATACAGCAGCCGCCAGGACTGCGGCACGGCGTAGTCGCCCCCCGGCCCATCGTCAAACCAGTAAACAGCCGCGCTCGAAATCCTAAACCGCTTGGCAAGGTTAAGCTCTACCCATTCCCGCCCGCCTTTTTTGGGGCGAAAAGTGTGGCTCGGCACAAACTCGGAACTCTGCGGAATCGAAACATCGAGCACCTTATCAAGCCTGTCCCGCCCGCCGACAGCCGAGACCACCAAAGGCCCGCATTTTCTCGACGGCGGCTTTACCGCACGCCATGAAAACAGGAGCTTCCGGGCGTTGAATGAAACGCTCATATCGAAAACCACACCGTCGTCACGCCGAAAGACCTCCCTTGGTTTGTCCGGTTTTTTCGGATCATAGATATAAATTCCACCGCCCGGACTGTGAATGTCCCATGCAATCATGCTGCCTATGCCGAAAGGTTTGGCGAAATGATGCCGTTTAACAAAAGCTATCTTCGGCAGACCCGTCAGGTCCCCGTCAAACTGCCCTGATGCCTCAATCGTGGCGGCGGCAGCGACCGTCAAATAAAGCAAAAACACCCCTGTAGCTATTCGCGGCTTTGCAGGTAATCGACGGTCAAACTCAACTCGAACGCTTTTCACGGTTTCTATCATACCAGAAAACAGTTTGGAATACACCTCTGTTCCCAGGTGCAGTAAAGACAACCCCGCAGGTTGCAATTTGCGCAACGAACTGGTATCCTGACCGATATTGCGGCGGCTCCGGCAGCCGGCCCAAAGCCGTAAACGTCGAACTTTGGTCGAAAGCACAGGAGTTGTAACTGAGTGGAAGCAAAAAGGAGAGTATCTGATGCATCAGCAAAAACATGTTTTGTTCTTTGTAACTTTGGCCCTTTTGGCCGGAGGTTGTGCTACTGAAATGTCTTCTAAAAAATTCCTCCCGACACCTGAATCCTTACAGCAGTACGAATGTCCCGAATGGTTCCGTGACGCCAAGTTCGGAATCTATCTTCACTGGGGCGTATATTCGGTCGCCGAAAGGGGCGAGTGGTACCCCAGGCAGATGTACCTCGAAGACAGGTGGGAATATAAACACCATGTAGAAACGTACGGCCACCCAAGTGAATTCGGATACAAGGAGTTCATTCCAATGTGGAAGGCCGAAAACTTCGACCCGGACCGCCTTGTCGACCTCTTCAAACGCGCCGGTGCGAAATACTTCACGCCGTGCGCCGTCCACCACGACAACTTCGATTTGTGGAATTCGAAGCACCACAAGTACAACTCCGTGAACATGGGGCCGAAGAAAGACATCACAGGAATGTGGCGAAAGGCCGCGCTCAAACACGGCCTTCGATTCGGCGTAACGACCCACCTGGCCCGCAGTTACAGTTGGTTCCAGGTCAACAAAGGCGCCGACAAATCCGGGCCCTACAAAGGCGTCCCGTACGACGGAAACGACCCTATGTATCGCGACTTCTACCACGAACCGGACCCCGACACCAACCGCAAGCACCCGAAGAACCCGCCGGAACACTGGAGAAAAAACTGGGCAAAAAGAATCAAGGACCTGATCGACAACTACAAGCCCGACCACCTCTACTTTGACGGTGCGATCCCGTTCCAGGGCGACGACCAGGGCAAAACCGGGATGGAAGTGATGGCGTACTACTTCAACCAGAACATGAAATGGCACGGCGGCAGACAGGAAGGAGTACTGTGCATCAAGAAATTCAAAGACCACGGCATATATCTCGAAGGCGTCGCAACACGCGATATGGAACGAAGAAAAGCCGAGGGCCTGATGCCCGAACCGTGGCAGACCGACGATTCAATCGGACCCTGGGGATACCACAAAGGCGCCGAATATAAATCCGTCGACGAAATCATCGACAAGCTGGTGGATATAGTAAGCAAAAACGGCAACTACCTGCTCAACGTCCCACCAAAAGCCGACGGGACCCTTGACGCCGAAACCGAGCAAATCCTTCTCGGTATAGGCAAATGGTTGGACGTCAACGGCGAAGCTGTCTACGGAACAAGGCCCTGGAAAATCTTCGGAGAAAACGACATTCGCTTCACTCGCAAGGGAAAAACACTGTACGCCGTTGCATTAAAAGGGCCTGAGAAGAAAACCATCGAAATGGCGGCGCTTGGCAAACAGAACAACGTGGGAAACATCGCGAAGGTCACTTTCCTAGGCCTGCCGGGCCGTCTTGACTGGAAGCAGGACGCCGAGGCCCTTAGAATCAATCTGCCGCCGACACGCCCGTGCGAAAACGCATACTCGTTCAAAATAGAATTTCATGACCTGTAGTTGTAATAGGTGAATGCGGGATTATCTTTAGGAATCCAGAAAATGAAAGAGTCGAACGAAGCATCCCGCCCCCTACTTGAAGTTTTTGGATTTCCAGTTACTGACTTTACAGATGATGCCAAAAGGTTCTGGCGGAACAAGTTGTGTCCTTTCAACAACAGGGTCCCTTCATGCACCAAAGACAAGGCAAGAGCTCCCTTGGGGGTGTGCAGTATACTCAGCAACAACCAGCCTGTGATAACTTGCCCTGTTAGATTTCGTGAAAGTTGGATGGTCACCGAAGATGCCGCAAATTTCTTCTTTGAGAGAAATACTCTGTGGACTTCCATCACTGAGGTGGGTTTGCCGGACAAAACCGGGAAAACTGCTGGGAACATAGATATCGTACTCGTAGCGTATGAGAAAAACGGTACGGTACTCGATTTTGGAACAATTGAAATTCAAGGGGTGTATATTTCAGGGAATATTAGAAAACCGTTTGAGCATTACATGGCCTCTCCTCGCGTCCGACAGAATATGACGTGGTCTCAAGGAGCCAATTACCCAAAACCGGACTATTTGTCATCTTCGCGAAAGAGATTGATCCCTCAGGTACTGTACAAGGGAGGTATTCTGAAAACATGGGGGAAAAAGCAGGCTGTCGTATTACAGAAACGCTTTTTTGAAACGTTGCCGAAGCTTCCGGGTGTAGATGCCAAAGAGGCTGATATAGCCTGGCTGCTCTACGAGTTGGAAAAACGGGACGGCAGTGATCGTTTTAGGCTGGTTCAGAGAGAAATTGTTTACACGGAATTCGATGCTGCGTTAGATCGTATTGTGCGGCCCGAGGCCGGAGATATGGAAGATTTTATGGAAATACTCCAAGAGAAGCTCGACGAGCAAATGCACGACAACCCCCCGGACGCGCCAATATTAACGGATACTATTCTTCAGTGATCAGAAGAGGTGGGTAAATAATGCGACAGTTAAGACTATTTGATTTCGACCTGCCCGCAAAACCTGCTAATGTTGCTTCGGTCCCAATGCGCAGTCCTTTCAGGTATCCAGGTGGTAAAACGTGGTTCATACCCTACGTGAGGAAGTGGCTGCGGCAGTTCCAAGGCAATGTCGACCTGATAGAGCCCTTTGCGGGGGGAGGGATTGTGAGTTTGACCGCCGGATTTGAGAACCTCGCGCGAAGAGTCGTTATGGTTGAAAGAGACGAGGACATTGCCGCTGTATGGCGGACTATTCTTGGCAGAGAGGCCAAATGGCTCGTCGAACAAATCGTCAATTTTGACCTGACTCCAGAAAGCGTCAAAACTGCCTTGGAGAAATATCCGACCTCCATAAGGCAAAGGGCCTTCACCACAATTCTCAGGAATCGCCTGCAGCACGGTGGAATTCTCGCGCACGGGGCGGGGTTGATAAGAAACGGAGAGAATGGAAAAGGATTGAAATCCCGGTGGTATCCCGGCACCCTGAGAAGAAGAATCATGGATATTGCGGAAATACGAAGCAAAATTTACTTTATGCAAAGCGACGGACTGGAGGTTATCGAGAAGAATGCAACTCGTGACGACGTAGTGTTTTTCATTGACCCTCCCTACACAAAGGCGGGAAGGAGGTTATATAAGTACCATGAAATAGAGCACGAAAAGCTTTTTGACCTGGCAAAAAATATTGTGGGTGATTTTCTCATGACATACGATGATGCCCAACCGATTGAAGAAATAGCTTTGCGACATGGCTTTGTGGTCGAGCGTGTGTTGATGAAAACAACTCATCACCTGAAGAAATACGAGTTGGTCATAGGTCGGGACCTCGAGTGGCTTGGATCAATCCAGTAGATAAAGGAAGATTCGAGATGAATGTGCTTTTAATCGGCAGTGGCGGACGTGAGCATAGTATTGCGTGGAAACTGGCTCAATCGAAGAAACTTGGAAAGCTCTATATCGCTCCCGGCAACCCGGGAACGGCACAGTGCGGCACCAACGTGGACATAGCTGTCACGAACATCGACAAGCTTATCGACTTCGCCAGGCAGAACAAGGTCGCCCTCGCGGTGGTCGGGCCGGAGGACCCGCTGGCCGCCGGGGTGGTTGATGGATTTGAGCAGGCTGGAATTAAGGCCTTCGGTCCTTGTGGGGCGGCCGCTAAGCTCGAGGCCGACAAGGCGTTTGCGAAACAGATGATGCGTTCATGCGCGGTATCAACCGCCGAAGGGAGGATCTTCGAACGGTTCAGTGACGCAAAGACATACATCGCAAGCAGGGACGAACCTGTGGTAGTCAAGGCCGCCGGCCTGGCAAAAGGCAAAGGTGTTTTTGTCTGTGACGACCCGGCTGAGGGGATTCTGGCGGCGGAAAAAATCATGTGCGACAAGATTTTCGGCCCAGCCGGCGAGAGAATCGTCGTCGAGGACAAGCTGCTCGGCGAAGAGGCCTCGATATTGGCGTTTGTAGACGGCAGGAACATATATCTTATGGAATCATCTCAGGACCACAAGGCCATCGGTGACGGGGACACCGGACCCAACACCGGTGGGATGGGTGCTTACAGTCCTGCGCCGGTGGTGACCGATCGGATGATGAGCCAGATTTCCCGCGAGATTCTGGTGCCGGTGGTTGACGGAATGAATCGCAACGGGACGCCTTACAAAGGGGTCCTGTACGCCGGAATCATGGTGACAGCGGGCGGGCCGAGGGTTCTCGAGTTTAACGTCCGATTCGGCGACCCGGAAACTCAGCCCCTCTTAATGCGGTTAAGAAGCGATTTGCTCGAAGTAATGGTGGCTGTGTGCGAAGAAAGACTCGACGAAATCACTCTCAAGTGGGACCCGCGACCAGCGGTTTGCGTTGTGATGGCTTCGGGGGGCTATCCGGGCGAATACGAAAAGGGCAAGGTGATAACGGGCATTAATCGGGCCGAACAAATCGAAGATGTCGCCGTATTTCATGCCGGCACGGCCGAAAAAAACGGAAATATCGTTACAGCCGGAGGGAGGGTTCTCGGCGTTACAGCATTGGGACAGACAATCGCCGACGCGAAATCAAAGGCCTACGAGGCAGTGGAAAAAATCGATTTCGAACACAAGTACTACCGACACGATATCGCAGACAAGGCTGTCAAGAAGTGTAAAGTCTGAAATTGAACAACCGGAAGCCCTGATTATCGTGAAAAACCACGACCCGTTATGCCGATATACATCACATCTGGTGGTCGTACGCCTATTGAACGCCGAAACCACCACGATTAACCCAATTGTCGTCCTTTGATCGGTCGAGAGTCCAGGGTCTGTAAGATGCCGGAAAAGCCCAGCGAATCCAAAAATACGCGAAGCGGCAAAAAAAAACTTCGTCTGTTGATCGAAGCTCTGACCCTTTTTGCCCTCATCCTGGTCGCCTTCATCCTCGGTGGAAGGGCCCTGTGCAAGATTGCCCTCGACCAAATCGCCGATTTGACCAATACGAAAATTACCACCGAATCGGTTGAATTCGATATAAACTGCTCCGTACATATCAGCGGCCTGGTCATAAGGCCCGAACACGACCGAAACAACGAAGAAGCGATTCTGACGGGCCGGAAAGTCGACGATGCAATACTAAAGGCCGACACAGTTTACGCGCGTTTCGGAATATTCAGCCTGTTGCGCGTCCGACCCCGACTAAGGAAGATAAGCGTCAAGGGGTTTGTCTTCGACGCACAGCACAACCTCGACCAGGCAAAGTGGAACCTGGCTGCTATGGAGATCACCCCTCCTAAGGGCGGCGCCGCAGCAATACCTCTGGTCCACCTCAAAGGAGGTGTTCTTCAGCGGAGTGAAGTCTCCGGCAACAAGCGAAAAGTTATCGCCGAGCTGCCCATAGACGCGCAGTTCGGACCGCCTCGCCGCCGGACAGCGAAAGAAAAAGAAAAAAACAAGTACGAATTCAGCATAACAACCGCAGAAAGACACGCCCTGGGCGGCAGTACTCTGCAGGGCTTCTGGCGGCCGGGCGAGATAGAAGTTGTTGGCGCAATTTCTTCGGCGGATATACCAGATTTCGACGAAGTATGGACAATACCCTCTCTCCATGCGCTGCTCAAGTACGAGCGCGACAGCGACTATTCGCTCGAACTTAAGATGGAGGACCTTGTCAGCGAGATGAAGGCCCCGGACAAAACGTTTGCTTTCTATAAACCCCTTTCCACCGAAGTCTCAGGCCCCTTTAACGCCTTCCACCAGTTCCTGAACAGATACAGCCCTTCCGGAAGAATGGACATCGAGTTGAGCGCCTCCGGCAATTTGAACCGCCTCTGGCAAAGCAGGGTCAACGGAAAGGTCGTGTGCAAGGACGTTTCGGTCTGCGACGGCAGGTTCCCGTATCGTCTCGAGCACCTCTCCGGCCGAATAGATTTTACCGAAAAAGAAGTCACACTTAACAATTTGCGGGCCGAGCACGGCGACGTTGTGCTGTTTGTGAACGGCTGGACAAAAAGCTTCGGCAAAGACTGGCAGTATCAGCTCCGAATAACAAGCGGCAACATGACGCTGGACGGCGACCTCCACGACGCCCTGAACGAAAAAAGCAAAAAGCTCTGGGCAATCTCTCCGCCCTCTCCGGACAGCATCGCCGCGATAGACCACCTCCGCATCAGAAAGGGCCCAAACGACAAAAAAGAAATCCTCACTGTCAAGCTGCTCGACGCCAAAACCGTGTTTCAACATTTCCCTTTTCCGCTGACGGATCTCACCGGGTCACTGGTGTTTGACGGGGACACGATAACCGTCTCGAACCTTGTCTCGAGATGTCGGGGCTGGGACATAAACCTGCAGGGAATAGTGACCAAATGCTTCTCCGAGCGGCCCGCATACGACGTGACAATAAGGGTCAGGGATATGCCGTGGGATTTCATACTTAATCCGCCGCAGCCTGTTGGTCAACTTCAAGCAGCAAACGACGCCAACCTGCAAGAATTCCTGGCGCTGTTGCCGACTTCGGCGAAGAAAATCGTCTCGGAAATCCGGCCTCGGGGAAATATAGACCTGAAGATAGCTCTTGACACGACCGAGCCGAACAGCGCCCCGGATTACAGGATAACTTTGCAGTGCCTCGGCAACAGTGTTGATTTCAAGCGGTTTTCCTATCCGCTAAGAGACATCACAGGCAGGATAACAATAGCAAGAGACAACATAAGGCTCAGCAATATCAAGGCAGTCGCCACCGACAATGTAGAACTGACGCCAAATACTTCGGTGATAAGAGTAAATGGAAACGTTGACCTTGTTGACAACGATTTCAGACGTGCGCTTTTTCAACTTCGTGCGGAAGATATTTTGTTCGATGAGCGACTTGCAAACGCTCTACCTGGAAAAATCAGGCCGTCGTATTCAAAGCTGGCGCCGACGGGGCGATTCGACCTGAACTTCGAAAACGTGGAAGTATCGTCTTCAGATGATGGCCAAAAGACGGTGGGTTTTGACGGTGTGCTCGAACTGGAAAACTGCGGTTTCACTGCAGGCACGGCCGTATCGCAACTAAATGCCGTACTGAAAACAAGAGGTTTCTACAACAGCGGCGACGGTCTGGCAGGTACGCGTCTGGAATTCGCCGCCGAGACGGTCAAAATCAAAGACAAGCCTTTCACGGACGTCAAAGCCGACATCTACTACGACCCCCAGCAGCACAAATGGCAAACGGACAACCTGAGGGCCGGATGCTGCGACGGCATAGTCTCAGGCAAGTTCGAACTCGAACTGCTGTCGGAAAAACCATCTGAGTATGTGCTGGAGACGGCTTTCGACAAGATCGACCTGGAGCAATTCTTTACAGGCAGAGGACTGGAGAATAATTCCCTGAACGGTTATACGACGGGAAAGATGAGCGGCTCGCTGTGCGTAGCGGGCAAAGCCGGCGATAGCCGATCGTGCATAGGCCGGTGCAAATTACAGGTAACGGACATGCAGGTGGGAAAGCTCTCGCCGCTGGCAAAGCTTTTATACGCGGTGCAACTGACCGAGTCGGGGAATTTCGCCTTCGAGCAGATGTACGTCGATTCGTGTATCAACGGCGAAAAGGTGATTCTGCAGCGGTTCGATCTGTCTGGAAAAGCGGTTGCGTTTAACGGATCCGGCTGGATGACGCTTCCTCAGCAGAAAATCAACCTGGTGCTGACGGCCCGTGGAAAGCGCCTTATCAATGCAGAGCCTTCCATTCTCGGTTCGCTTACCGAGGACCTCGGACAAGCCATCGTAAGAGTGGAAGTCACCGGCGATGTCAGTGACCCACAGGTAACGACGCGGGCATTGCCGCTAATAAAAGATGCGCTCGGTCTGCTCGGCACCAAGGCGGCAAAATCGATGTGAGCGCCAGCCTTTGTGGCGCCGCTTGGCGATGGACCCTCTTAACAGACCAGGCCCCTGTGCGATGAGGGCCCGGATGATAAGGCCTCGATTCTTGAGCGCGGCTGGGATAGGGCAGCGCCGCGATCAGAGGCATTGTTGTGGTCAGGACAGGCCAACTCGTAGATTCGGCAACGTAGCTGTTTCGGGGGAGAAAATGCTTGTGTTCTTGTGGGTGTAACGGTATAATTAAGCTGTTAGATTGGGTGCGCGCGGTGGAGGTTTATTCCGGCTGCGGCGTTCTTCTTGTGTGTAAGTGATTATTTGCGGCGGACTTATGGTCCTTGAAAGGAGGAGTCTTATGGTTAGGGCACTTCGTTTTGCGGTTCTGGCGGTTGTATTTTGCGTATTCGGGGCGACGGTTTTTGGCGCTACGGTCCTCCAGTACGGCTTCGACGGTCGGCTCGGAAGTGAGATTCCGGACGGCTTTGCTGACCTGACGGGCAATTTCACGGGTACGATCCTCAGAGGCACGAACCCGAATTCGGAGATAACCTTCGCCGAGCCGAATCCGACTTACAATTCAGGAGGGACTTCGGCCCAGTTTTACAACGACAAGTGGGACAACAACATGGGCGATACGTTCATGATTCCTGGCGCCGGCGGGGTGGATTTCAGCGGGATGAGCGCTTTTACGATTGAGCTTTTTATTAATCCTTCGGCGCAAGGGACAGGGCATCTTCGCCGGATTTTTTCGGAATACATTTATGTGTACATGTATCTTGACGATGTAAATACTTTGCATGCGATTCGAAAGTGGGGTCCGGGCAGATGGGACGAGAACATCACACTGGTTTCGATTCCCAGTTTTCCGCACGACGCGTGGTCACACCTTGCAATGGTCTGGGACTCAAATGCAGCAGGTGAAAAGCTCAGGGTGTACGTGAACGGCCAGTTGGCGGGCAGCGCCGCAGGGACGTCGACGCTTACGCCGGACTCGACGGCAAGCTTTGCAATCGGTGGTTATCAGCGAGAAGACGGTTCGACAGACCAGTTTTTCTGCGGGCTTCTCGATGAGTTTCGGATCAGCAATGAGGCGCTGGAGCCAAGCCGGTTTCTTGGGGCCGGCGCGGCGGTGTCATTCGACTCGCCCCGGTCGGGCGCGCTCGAAACGGTCAGTCCGGCGCAGATTCAGGTGACAATAAGCAGTCCCCAGCAAGGCCAGACATATTCGGTGGATTATGCGGTGACCGGCGGCACGGCGACAGGCGGCGGAGTGGACTATTCGCTCGCGGGCGCATGCGTCGCCGATTTTGACGGTAGCGGTCGGGTCGACCTGAAGGACCTAAAGGCCGTTGCGGACGAGTGGCTGTCGAATACACCAGGCGGCGAAGCGGACCTCAACAGGGACAACAAGGTGAACTTCGACGACTTCGCGCTAATCGGGACCGAGTGGCTCGACAGTTGCGGCTCCAACTCGCTCGTGTTCGCTCCGGGCGAGCAGAGCAGGACAATCAATATAGACATCATCAGCGACAGCCTGAATGAGTCGGACGAGACGATCGAGCTTGCGCTTTCGAATCCGTCCGGTGGCGGCCTGGCGCTGGGGACTCATTCGACGCACACGTATACGATCTTCGATCTGGCGCCTAAGGTTTCTTTCGCCACGGCCGACAGCGCCCGGTCGGAAGGGTATCGCACGGTGATGATTTATGTGAACCTGTCTTATGCGAGCAGCGAACCCATAACGGTTGATTACTCGGTTTCGGGCGGCACAGCCATCGGCGGCGGTGTGGATTACACGCTTGAATCGGGGACGCTCCGCTTCGAAGGGGGGATAGTGAATCAGGCAATTCGCTTCGCCGTGGTCGAAGACGACATCGAGGAGATAAACGAGACAATTATACTGTCGCTTTCGAATCCAACCAATGCAGGGCTCGGTGAGAATCCGCAGCATACGTATACGATAATCGACAACGAAGCGGGCGCATCAATGGGGGATTTGACGTGGTATCATTCCGAGGACGGCGACTATTTGACGGTCAACGCCCAGAACCAGATCGAGTGGGATGTCAGAAAGCCGCACCAGATAATTGTCAGACTTCCCGAGCAGCGTCTAAGCCGACCCGGCGACGTGGCGAAGGTCGAGTTCATGTGGCAGAGCGACGGTGCCGATATCGGCTGCGATTGCGGCGACTGCCCCGGCTGTTTCGACAACGACGTCACCTGCGTTGCCGGAACGGGTGACTTCCGAATCGGCGTCTTTGATGCCGACGGCGAATATGTAACCGACGACGGAATGGGAACGGGCAACTCCATATTCAGCGGTTACAAGGGCTACCGTTTCCGGGTCTTTCCCCATACGAGCAGGTCGTCGCACGGCTTCGTGTGCCAGGGAGAATCCCACAGTTCCGGCAGCATTGACAAACGCACGAACATAGGCGCCTCGTCACTTGTCAGCATAAACAATGAATACACGCGCCTTAGAGATATCCGCGGCTTCGCATTGACCCCCGGCGCGTCTTCGCTTATGAGCATCAGAGTAGAGCGGAGTTCGTCGAGCAGAATTGACGTCTCGATAACCCTCAACGGCGTCACATACACCGCGCCGGACAGCAGTTCCAGCAACCAGCCGCAGAAGATCGACGTCTTTGCAATCATGTTGCCCAACGCCCGTCCGTATGATTACGTGATACTGTCAGAACCCTAATCCGCAGCACCGCCGGGTAGTAGTCGAGCGGCAGGCAATTCGGATAAAAGGGTGAAGCGCGCCGTTGCATCCTTTTGCCGGAGTTGTTATTATAACCACATCTTGCATTTTGTCCGACCCGTTCAGGACACCAATGCCCATGAATTCGGGCAAAATGGTCGGCTCCAAAAATTCTGATGCTGTCAAATACAGGAGATGCCAGTTGGGACGTTTTTACAGGACTGGGGCGATTCTTGTTGGGATATTCTCTGTCTCAATGTGCTTTGCGGCGTCTGCTGAGCAGTACGCTCAGTTCGAGCGAATCGAGCCATCCTACTATGAAACCGATGTAAACAAATTGGTCCAAATAACAAATCCTCAGGACGTCGTCAACAAGCGTAAAGCCCTGATAGACTATATCTGGGCGGGTCGCGGCTTTTGCTCTTCGAAACTTCCCGAAAGCGTGCAGGAAAACATAGAGGATGACCGCTACGCGGAGCTGTTCAAAAGCAATCTCAAGCAGATCGACAAGATAACCATTATCATGGACGGCGGTTTCAATTCGATTGTCTACCACTTCATTCCAAAGAAGGCCAACAAGAAACTCCTCCTCTACCATCAGGGTCATCGCGGCGACTTCATCGAGGGACTCGAAACAATAAGAGCATTTGTCGGGAGGGGCTACGCCGTTATGGGTTTTTCCATGCCGCTGCTGGGTATGAACAACAAACCAACAGTCTACCTGGAGCGGTTCGGCTGGTTCAAGGTCACCAGGCACATCCACATGCGACTTCTTGACCGGCCGATCATGTACTTCGTCGAGCCGATTGCGGTCGCATTGAATTATGCGGGGAAGTTCGGCTACAAGGATATGTACATGACTGGAATTTCCGGTGGCGGGTGGACAACGACCTTATACGCTGCAATTGACCCGAGAATCTCACGCAGCTACCCCGTCGCAGGGTCGCTGCCGATTTACCTTCGCTCCGATTCCAAAAGAGACTGGGGCGACTACGAGCAGACGCTGCCCGGACTTTACGCAATCGCTAATTACCTTGAGCTGTATGTAATGGGCGCCTCCGGAAACGGACGCAGACAGATCCAGATATTGAACCAGTACGATTCGTGCTGCTTTGCGGGCATCAAGTATCGCACGTATGAGCAGGCAGTGACGCAGCGCGTATCATCGATAGGCGAAGGTGGCTTCTGGGTGTATCTCGACAGCACGCACAGGGAACACAAGATAAGTGACGCTGCTCTGGAGGCGATTTTTGCGGATATCGAGGAGAACGAGGCGCTTGCCGGAAAGTTTCAGCCGGCATGGGAATCGTTGCAGCAATATGAATGTCCTGAGTGGTTTCGCGATGCGAAGTTGGGCATATTCATATGCTGGGGGCCTTACACGGTGCCGGCTGTTGGTGATTGGTACGCCAGGCACATGTATATCGAGCAGCATCCGAAGTATAAGTATCATCTCGAGCACTACGGTCATCCGTCGCAGTTCGGCTACAAGGATATTATCCCCCTTTGGAAGGGCGAGAAGTTCGATGCGGACAAGCTGGTGAAGCTGTTCAAGCAGGCCGGAGCGAAATATATCGTCCCGATGGCGATGCACCATGACAATTACGATCAGTGGAACTCAATGCACCAGCGGTGGAACTCGGTGAATATGGGGCCGAAGAAGGATGTCATGGGTCTCTGGCGCGAGACGACGCTCAAACACGGGCTGCGTTTCGGGATGACCACGCACCTCGCCAGGAGCTATAGCTGGCTCAATACGAGTAAGGGCAGCGACAAGAAAGGCCCTTATGCCGGCGTCCCGTACGACGGCGCCGATTTGAATTATGAGGGCCTGTACCACGAAAGACATGCGGACACGACAAAGCGTTATCCCAGGAACCCCTCGGAAAAGTGGAAGAGGATTTGGTATCTTCGTATCAAGGACCTGGTCGACAACTACCAGCCGGACCTGCTGTATTTCGACGGCGGCGTGCCGTTCGACCAGGTGGGCCGGCGGATGGTGGCGTATTTCTACAACGAGAACATGCGCCGGCACGGAGGCAGGCTGGAGGCAGTCCTGAACATCAAGCACTGGCCGGATGGAAGTCACGGTGGTTATCGGGAGGGTATGGCGGTGCTGGACCTCGAGCGCGGGATGCTGACCGATATACGCGACGAGCCGTGGCAGAATGATACGTCCATCGGGCCTTGGTTCTACACAAAAGGCGCAAAATACAAATCGGTCGACGCCATCATAGACGCCTTTGTGGATATCGTCAGCAAGAACGGCAACCTGCTGCTTAACATATCACCCAAAGCCGACGGCACAATCGACGCCCAAGCGGAAACAATACTTCGCGAAATGGGCAAGTGGATGGATGTAAACGGCGAGGCCATCTACGGCACAAGGCCCTGGAAGATTTACGGAGAAGGGCCGACCGTCGTGGAAGCGGGGAACTTCAAAGAACAGACAAAACCCTCGACGGCTCAGGACATTCGCTTTACTACAAAAGGCGATTACCTGTATGCGATTTGCCTCGGCTGGCCCGGCGACGGGGCCATCCTTGCAGTTAAGTCACTCGCGACGGAACGGCGCCCTCACGAAATCTCGGAGGTCAAACTGCTCGGTTATGGCGGCCCGGTAAAATGGCGGCGTGACAGCGAGGCGCTGAAGATTCAACTGCCGGCTCAAAAACCGGGTGATTATGCATTTGCATTTAAAATCAAATAGCGGTCAAACTGATTTGAAGAGGAGCAAAAACGATGAATTCCAGACGATGTCCTCCGTGTTGTGATTCGGACTGTAAATTGAGCAGGCGAGATTTTCTGGGCGGCTCGGTGATGGCGGTCGCCGGTTCGACGATTCTTACAGGCTGCGCATCATTGGCGCAGCAACCGCTGGCAACAGAACCCATGCGTCCCTGCGGACCTGCGTCGAGCTGCGTGCCGACAATCAAGGCCGCCTTCGTTAGACGAAAGGAAGATTACGGGATGTGGTGGCCTGGGGCGGTTTACGACGGTCAACGGGCGAAGAGCGAGTTTACCGAGCAGTTGAGAGCTGCGGCAAAATCTCTCGGCCTGAAGCTGGATATTCGCAGCGAGCCTGTCCACAGCATCGAAGAAGCCGAGTCCTGGGTGGCGCAAGCCAAAACCGCTCAGCCGGACGGACTTGTGGTTATCATGCTGGACAGACAAAAGCACTCGTGGCCCACAGCCTGCAAGGCTGCCGAAAGCGGCATCCCGACCGTCATCTTCTCGCCCGTGGGCACTTCGTTCACGACGAATACGATGGCCCTTGCTGAAAAAAACGGGTGTGTTGTCTATTCAGCCGAAGAATTCGACCAGACGCTCTACGGGCTGAAAATGCTCAAGGCCGGTGCGAAAATGCGCCGCGCCCGCGCTATCGTCTTGAAAGGTGACAAACGCTCCGACTCGGACATGGGCGACCTCGGGATTGCACTGCGATACATTCCGGCCAAAACCTACATGGATGTGTATAGGACCCTCGAGGACGACAATGAAGTGCAGGCGATGGCTGAGTACTACCTGCGGCACGCACGACGACGACGCGGTGCGAGCCGCCGGGACGTGCTTAACGGCGTCAAGGGCTACTTCGCCTGCCGTGAGATACTCAAACGTGAACAAGGTGACGCAATCACCATGGACTGCCTGGGCGCCATCGCAAGGAACAATCTGAAAGAGTCACTGCCGTGCATCTCGTGGTCGCGAATGCTTGACGAGGGTATCCCAGCCGCGTGCGAGGCCGACCACGGCGCGGTTGCATCGCACATAATCGTGCAGTATCTTTTCGACCGGCCCGGCTTCCAGCAGGACCCGGTGGCCGATACCGCCAACGATGCGATCATCGGGGCACACTGCACGTGCGCGACGCGGCTGAATGGCTTCGATAAACCGCCCGAACCCTTTGATATAGTGCATCACCACGGCAATCGCGACGCCACAGCCAGACCGTTGTGGCGCGAAGGACAGAGGGTCACCTGCCTTGATGTTGCCCCGCCAGGGCACCGGCTCAATCCCGACGGGACGGTGACACGGCTTCTTATCTCGGAGGGAACAGTAATGAACAATCTGGACGTGCCTCCCAACGGCGGATGCGTCGTTTCGGTCCGCGTAAAATTCGACGGAGACCAGAATGTGCTGAACTTCCCGGGCTTTCACCAATTGTTCTTCTACGGCGACTATAAAAAGCATCTCGTCGAATTCGCCAGGCTCTTCAACCTCGACGCCCAGGTTGTATAGTTGCGCACCGTCTGCCGCAATAAACGTGATGACCGGTTCCGCCCGGTATGTGGTTCCGCAGCACGGCGCAATCTTGGGCGAATAAGGTTTCTGCAAAATCAAAAAGGAGTTTTGCGATGTGCCGACGAAGAGGGTAAATTCATCGCGTATTCCTTTGACCCGGCTGCGAATTTGCGTATAATCATGGTTTCGACCGCAAAGGTGCTTCTTATGGAACGAAAGTTTACCAGAGCGATATTTCCGGGGTCGTTCGACCCTATTACCAACGGCCATCTGGATGTTATCGAGCGAGGCAGTAAGCTTTTCGATGAGCTGATTGTCGCGGTCGGGCGAAGTCCGATCAAGGATCCGCTTTTCACGCCGGAAGAGCGCGTCGAGATGATAACCGAGCTTCTGGCAGATACCCCCCGCGTCCTCGTGGAGAGTTTTGACTGCTTGACCGTTGAATACGCCAAAAAAAGAGACGCCGACGTAATCCTCCGCGGAATGCGAAGCCTCACCGACGTGCAGTACGAGTTTCGCCTTGCCATGACCAACCGTGCCGTGGCCGGCATCGAAACCGTCTTTATCATGACAAGCGCCGAATATGGTTTTGCCAGCTCGACGCTTATTCGCCAGGTCGCGGCGCTGGGCGGTGATGTTTCGAACCTTATACCGAAAAGTATATATAAGCGCGTGCAGGAGCGATTCAAAAGACTCAAGAGTTCACAGTAGTACGCTCCCTTATGATGAGGCTCGACATCATTTTGAGATATTTCGGGTTTGGTGTTTTTGTGGCAACCGGATATGTCGATTGAAGGGAAAGCTCCGTCTGGAACCATTGTAGGAAACGGACCTGCCCAAGGAATCGTTTGGCAGTGGCAATTATAGTAAATTGGAGGTCGGGCTTGTTTGCGATCAGTGTTGAGACACGTTTTTGGGCTTCACATCAGTTGGTTTTTGCAGACGGTTCGAAGGAGCCGTTGCACGGACACAACTGGGCTGTCACGGCCGAGGTGGTTGCTGATAAACTCGACGGAAACGGACTGGTTATGGATTTTCGTCGGCTGAAAGCAGCGCTCGACGACATTATAGGCACACTCGCGGGCGGCACGCTGAACGGGATCGATTATTTCGAGCAGAACAGTTGTTCGGCAGAGAGCGTAACCAAATATATATTCAAAAAGTTGGAACCGCGATTGCCCCACGGGGTGCGACTCGAAAGTGTCAGGGTCGTCGAGTCGCCCGGCTGCTCGGCAAAATTTTATAAATAATAAAATCGGTGTGCAGTTATTTTGTGAATTTGACGATTATTTGCGCAATGATTCTTGGTATAATATCCGCAAGGATTGAGAAATATGGAATGTCAGATCTGTCATAAAAATGCAGCGACGATTCATCTGACCGAGATAAACGAGGGTGTGCGAACCGAGATGCACGTCTGTGAGCTTTGCGCAACCGAGCAGGGAATTGTTGTCAAGAGCCAGATACCGCTGAACGAACTCTTGAGCAACCTGCTGGCCGCACAGTCATCCGAAGATGAGAGCTTCGAAGACGTCGCCGCCCGGAAGCGGTGTCCACATTGCGGCTTTACCCTGGATCAGTTCCGCAAAGAGACAATTTTGGGCTGCCCGTATGACTACGAGGTTTTCGAGGACTCACTGCTGCCTCTTATTAAAAAGGCCCACAACGGCCAGACGATTCACCGAGGAAAGGTCCCTGCAAAAACCCCTGCGAAAACGAAAAAACAGATGGAGCTCATGACGCTGCGCCAGCAGCTCGAAGCGGCTGTGCAAAGTGAAGATTACGAACTGGCTGCAAGACTGCGCGACAAAATAAAGGACAGTGAAAAACAGGACTAATACGTTACTTGGCGGCACTATAAAGAAACATGAAGCTGACAGATATAAGTCGTGATATAAACGAATGGTTCAACGGCTCGGGGCCGCTGGCCGACGTGGTCATATCGTCGCGGATCCGACTTGCGCGCAACCTTGCAGGCTACAAGTTCTTGGGCTGCTGCTCAGAAGCCGAGAAATCCGAAATCCTTGAGAAGCTCAAAAGAACGCTGATGTCACTTGACCTCGGAGACAAGGTCTTTTATCTGAGCGTAGATGAGGCCGATACGCTGGACAAGCACTTTCTCGTGGAAAGACATCTGATCAGCAGACACCACGCCTTCGGCAAAGGCCCGCGCGGAGTGGTCATCGCCGAAAAAGAGTCTTTTACGGCGATGATCAACGAAGAGGACCATCTGCGCCTCCAGGTGATCAGGGGCGGGTTGCAACTGACCAAGTGCGCCCGGCAGATAAATCGAATTGATGATATGATAGAACAAAAATTAGACTATGCTTTCAGCCTGCGCTACGGCTACCTGACGGCCTGCCCTACGAACGTAGGCACCGGAATCAGGGTCTCGGTGATGCTGCATCTGCCGGCGTTGAAATTGACCGAACAGATCGAAAAGTTTTTCAACGCGGCGAGGGACATGAACCTGGCGGTGCGAGGACTGTTCGGCGAGGGAACCGAGGCCGCCGGTGATTTCTATCAGATATCCAATCAGGTGACGCTCGGGGTCTCTGAGCTCGAGATTGTCTCGCGATTCGAGAATATAATCATACCTGAAGTGGTCGAGTATGAAAATGCGGCCAGAAGCCAGTTGCTCGCCAAGCAGAGCGACGTTCTTGACGATAAGATATCGCGCGCGATGGCGCTGCTCAAAAGCGCGCACCTTATAAGCTCGCAAGAGGCGCTGTTCCTGCTCAGCCACTTGCGCCTCGGAATCAATATGCATGACCGCATGGGCGCTTCGACGCCCGCCATTAAGGACCTGTGTACACCGGGTGACCCCATAAACCGGCAAAATCTCTCAATCAAAACGATCAACAGGCTTTTTATGCTGACATTGCCGGCCCATCTTCAGCTAAACCATGGCAAGACACTCGATCCGACGCATCGCGATGTCCTTCGCGCCCAGATCATACGTTCGGCATTGAGCTCCGAAGGCTGACCAATCCAGCCGGACTATGCTCGCACAACCCAAAACTTCAACTTCGCACTTGCACTGCCAACCTGATTCGGTTATAATGCTTTTGTTAATCGTGGTAAACGCTTCTTTTGGACGGAGGTTGAGTGAAAACCAACGGTTATAATCTTGTCGGGAGGAACATATGTTCACAAACTCATTTTCTTACATGTCCGTCGTTTTGGCGGTAATTTCGCCATGCATCGTTTTATCTGAAGTAATCACGGTGCGAACAACAGAGGTCTGGGACGGTGGCCAAATGCACGGTATATCCCCCACCGGCGGTGGTACAGCCGAAGACCCCTACGTATACGCGGTTCCGGACGGCATGATCTTGACCGAAACCGCCGCCATACGAATGAACGACCGATATGTTACATTCGACTTCGGCGCCGGGACAGACGGTCTAACGATCGCAGCCGGCGGTTACTTCGACCTCACCGGCAGTAAACGCCTCGCCGACCCGGGATGCTGCTCGATCATACTTGGCGACAACGACCTTAAGGGCGCCGGTGACTTCAAGACCCTCGACGTCACAAAGGACTCCATGACCGTCCACATCACAGGCTCAGGCAGCGTAGCGATCAACTCTGTCTACGCCAGAACCAGCGATGCCTACGCCGGTGACGTCCTCATAGACATAGGCGGCAGCGCCGATATCGGCTCCGTCGACACGCAGGACCAGGCGGCCGGCGGAAACAGCAGCGGTAATGTTGCCGTCCGCGCCGGCAGCATCGCAACAGGTGATATTGACACTCGATGCCTTCGCACCGCCGCGCCCGGTTCGAATGCCAGCGGCGGCGTTGTGCTCGAGGCAAGGGACTACAACGGCTTCAACAGTCCGCTCAACACACTGAATCTGTACGGCACGATTAACTCCGCGGGTGCAACCGGCCTCGACGGCGATATAACCATCAGTGGTGTTGTAGTTACGCTCGAAGCCGGCTCGGCCATGAACCCGGGAAACGGGCAATTGAAAATACATGCGGGAATCGTACCTGCCGGCAGAATCGCGGACGAACTTTTCATCGACAATTCCGGCAGCGATTACCAGGCCACCCATAACGTCCCGTGGGGCGCCGCAATCTCGTTTGAAACGTCATCCTCCGGCGCCCTTGAGGCCGTAACCTCGACGGCAATTAAGGTTGCTCTGGCCGGGGCCGATCGGGACCAGACATATTCGGTCGATTACGCCGTTACCGGTGGAACCGCCAACAACGTCACCGATTTCACCCTGATTCCCGGAACGCTTGTCTTTGCTCCCGGACAGACAAGTCAGACCATCACCATCGGAATCGTAGACGACGGTTTTCCTGAGCCCGATGAGACGATCGAAATATCGCTCTCAAATCCCACCGGTCCGGATGTTGCGCTCACTCAGCCAACCGTTCACACATACACGATAATTGACCCGAGACCTGCCGTAGGCTTTAACCACAGCGCCTCTTCTGCAAGGGAAGATGCCGGATCGGCGAACATCACCGTAAGCCTGGCATTTCCAGTGGGCGAACAGGTAACCATCGGCTACATCGTCACCGAGAGAACCGCCACAAGTGGGTCCGACTACGTGCTCCACAACGGCACATTAACCTTTGAGCCGGGCCAAATCGACGCCGAAATAAGCATCACCATCATCGACGACGAGCAAAATGAAGGCGACGAAACCGTCGAATTAAACCTCACCAATCCAAGTCCGAACT
>Ga0180438_10000895_pt1 | contig 54607 bp, 55 predicted proteins | sample SS_ome_12_FD_132455 | JGI IMG/M metagenome (GOLD analysis project Ga0180438, IMG submission 132455) | Hypersaline lake sediment archaeal communities from the Salton Sea, California, USA - SS_3_D_2 metaG | ecosystem: Environmental > Aquatic > Non-marine Saline and Alkaline > Hypersaline >... | reverse complement strand
TCCGGCTCCACAAACACTACTCGATCCGCATCCCCGTCAAGAGCCATTCCACAAAGTGCATTACTGTTGTGGATCATTACACCTAATTGGTTCGGATATCTACGTGCATGCTCAGACCCACTTTTCACATTTATATTGTTTCCTGTAGGTGTTGAATTAACCGCTACGATATTAGCACCGGCGCGATGAAATGCCTTTGGTGCAATAACTGAAGCCGCTCCATTTGAGCAATCCAACAATAAATTCACCCCATCAAGAAATTTCATCGGGTGTTCTGAGATTAATGCTTCTATATATAATTCATTTAGATCAAAACCATCGATCAGCTGCCCAGGTAATCTCTTTTCATTAATTTCTAGTTTTGAATATTTTTGAATCTGATCTTCAATTTGATGCTCTAGTGGTTCTGATAATTTATCACCATCTGAAGTAAAAAATTTAACTCCATTTTGGTTAACGGGATTATGTGATGCTGAAATCACTGCGCCAGCATCTAAATTTAAATTTTTTACAAGCCAGGCTACTGCCGGTGAAGGTATAATGCCCGCATCAATTACATTTACTCCACTTGATAACAGTCCCGCCACTAATGCACTTTGCAGCATTTGCCCGGATACCCGGGTATCACGACCAATAAGAATTCTAGTTTCTGTTGATTCACTGATAAGCACTTTTCCAACTGATCTACCGATGTTCAAAAAGAATTCGGGGGTCAAAGGCTGTTTTCCAACTGTACCTCGAATACCATCAGTGCCAAAGAATTTTGTCATATGGGTAATTCGCCTCGAAAATTTGAATCATGAAAATATATTTAAAATGAAATTATGAAATTGAAATCCAGAAAATTTTACCACCCCAATCCTTTTTCCCCTAAGGATAACACCAATTTTAGTAATCTATCGGTTATGTCTATTAAATCATCTAGTTTTTTCAGTAAATTTCATTGGAAATTTTGGTTAGAATAGAGGGATATTATGATGAATCGTTCTATCTATCTCGATTATTCAGCCACAACTCCCGTAGATCCTAGAGTGATCGAATGTATGCTGCCGTACTTTGACCAGCAGTTTGGAAATCCATCTTCCATTCACAGGTTTGGACAAGAAGCAGATGCAGCAGTTCAGAAAGCCCGGGATTCGATTTCAATAAATCTAAATTGCCAACAAAATGAAATCGTGTTCACTTCTTGTGGTTCTGAAAGCGATAATCTGGCATTAAGGGGACTGGCATTCGCTGAAAGGCAGTCACGGGCAGCGAACCAAATTCTTATAAGTCCGGTTGAACACCATGCTGTATCTGTCACAGCAAATCAATTGTCTGAATTCTTTGATTTTGAACTCGAATACCTGCCAATAGATGAATATGGAAGGGTGAATATCGATTCGCTAAATGAACGGATTTCTTCGAAAACAGCTTTTGTTTCAATCATTTATGCCAACAATGAGATTGGAACAGTCAATCCGATTTCAGAAATTTCTTTAATTTGCCAGCAGCATGGTGTTCCTCTTCATACAGATGCCGTGCAGGCAACCACATATTTACCAATGGATGTTGAAGAATTACAGGTTGATTTATTATCTATCGGTGCTCATAAGTTTTATGGACCAAAAGGGGTTGGGATACTATATATTCATGAGGGCAGAAAAATATTTCCCACGTTAACTGGAGGTGGTCAAGAATACTCATTGCGTGCTGGCACACACAATGTGCCCTACATTGTAGGCATGGCTGAGGCGCTTAAAATTGCTATGAAAGAGCAGAAACAACGAATAGATCATGTCCTACCACTGAGAGATTATTTGATAGAAAATGTCTTAAACAATATCCCTAATTCAAAGTTGACCGGTCACCCCAGGGAAAGATTACCCAATCATGCGAGTTTCGTATTCAAGCAAGTTGACGGCAACAATCTTCTCATGTTGTTAGATTTGGAGGGCTTTTCTTGTTCATCAGGTTCTGCCTGCCGAAGCGGTGATCCTAAACCATCAGATACACTCAATGCACTGGGATTGCCAGATGATTGGGCATTGGGATCATTACGTATAACGCTGGGAACAGGTACAACATATGCACAAATTGAGAAATTTCTGGAAATTCTTCCCGCGGCTGTGAAACATGCGAAATTATAAAGAAATATGACAAATCGTCCAAGAATAGTAATCGCATTAAGTGGCGGCGTCGACAGCGCTGTAGCGGCTGCGTTACTGGTTGAACAGGGGTACGATGTTATCGGTATGATGCTGCGCCTGTGGAGTGAACCCGGGCAAGAAATGGATAATCGATGCTGTAATCCTGATTCTATCTCCTCTGCTCGGATGGCAGCAAATCTACTTGATATTCCATTCTATGTGCTCGATTCAAAAAATGAATTTCGTAGGCAAGTTGTTGGTAATTTTATTGATGGTTATACTCGAGGGATAACCCCGAACCCTTGTTTGGTTTGCAACAAAAAGATAAGGTGGGGTTTTCTTTTGGAGAAAGCCCTACAAGCAGGTGCAGATTATCTGGCAACAGGTCACTATGCACGAATAGTGAAGAATGATCATGATGAGTATTCCCTGCTTCGCGGCTGCGATCGCACGAAAGATCAATCCTACGTGCTGCATAGTCTTTCTCAAGCTCAATTATCAAAAACAAAATTACCTTTGGGAGAATTAACGAAGGGTCAGGTTCGTGAACTCGCTTTTAATTATAACCTTCCTGTTTTTGATCGTAAGGAAAGCCAGGACTTATGTTTTTTAGGTAACGATTCTTACCAGACTTTTCTCACACGTCAGACTTCTTACGTTAAAAAATCAGGTCCATTTATTTCTTATGATGGGGAAAAAATTGGTGAACACCAGGGATTTGAATTCTACACTATCGGACAGCGAAAGGGATTGGGTATCAGCGCATCTAGCCCGCTCTATGTAATCGAAAAAAATATTTCAACAAACTCAATTATATTGGGATCACGTGATCAACTCGCAAGGAAAGAGTTTACAATTGCTGAAATTAATTGGATTAACGGACTTGAACCAAGGACTATTTTCAAGTCTTCAGTACAGACAAGATATCGTGCAAAAGCAAAAACATGTTTTGTCAAACCGCTGCCTTCTGGAGACATCCATGTTACATTACAAGATCATATTCCAGATATTACACCGGGTCAGGCAGCAGTTTTTTACGATAAGGATATATGCCTTGGAGGAGGTATTATTCAAATATGAAACGTGGAAAGATTCGTCCAATAGCCGTGTGTATCGTTATTGAAGGTGGAAATATCTTAGTACAAGAAGGATTTGACCACGTAAAAAACGAGGTTTTTTACCGGCCGCTTGGAGGCAAGATAAAATTTGGTGAATTAGGTTCAATGACTGTTGTCCGAGAATTATTTGAAGAAATTGAAGCAGAGCTTCATGATATTCGATATTTAGGAACTTTGGAGAGTATCTTCACTTATAATGGAGATGATGGTCACGAAATAGTGCTTATCTTTTCTGGGAAGATCATTAACCTGAATCTCTTCCCGGATCAAACGATCATGCGTTACGAGTCTGATGGAGAGCCGATAAAAGCAGTCTGGTTACCGTTAACAACCTTTATTGAATATGATCGAAATTTTCACAACAATCGAAAACCCCTGCTCTATCCAGATGGGTTAACAAATATAATTAAAAATTTTTATGGATAATCCTGTAATTTTATTAGGTATAGTATTATCAACATTGTACGGTGCGGCTTTTCATCTTCTTAAGGGAGGAGGTTTAAGCCGTCTGGTTTTTTATATACTATTGGCTTGGGCTGGGTTCTGGTTAGGTCAATATGTATCGACACAAATGGGAATTTCCATTTACAGGTTTGGTACACTAAACCTTGTTTTTGCAACCCTTTTCAGTTTTGCATTATTGATTTTCGGACATTGGTTGAGCCTAATTGATCCAGGTAGAAACAATTCAACACCTGGGTAACAAATCAGCAAAATAATCATATGGACGATGGTCACGACAATTATGCTCATGCTGGTGATTTAATCCAACTTACCAGCCCTAGCAAAAAGAATCATTTTCTCCAACTAAGTGTTGGAGGTCACTTTCAAACTCATCGTGGGACAATTCAATTTGATAATATAATCGGAAAGCCTTGGGGGAGTGAAATCCTGACTCACACTGGAAGTCCATATTTCCTCCTCAATCCGTCCATCCACGATCTACTGCTTGAGATTCCTCGAAATACTCAAATCATGTATCCAAAAGATATTGGATTTGTATTAATCCGCATGGGAATTGGTGAAGGTCATACAGTTTTAGAAGCCGGTACTGGATCAGGCGCCCTAACAACCGCTTTAGCATGGGCAGTAGGATCAAAAGGGAACGTGATATCCTACGAAATTCGACCGGATATGCTAAAGCTGGCAAGAAAAAATCTCGAAAGAGTAAAATTAGTGACCCGGGTAATACTCAAACATCAGGATATTGCTGATGGTTTTGAGGAAAGAAATATCGATGCAATATTCCTGGATGTCCATAACGCTTACGATTTCATCCTGCATGTTCGTAATTCCATAAAACCAGGCGGCCACTTTGGCTGTATTATGCCTACAACCAACCAAGTGACCCGCTTGATTGAAGCCCTTAGGCAATATACTTTTGTATTAATTGACGTTTGTGAGATTATGCTTCGTTATTATAAACCCGTACCTGGTCGATTGCGCCCTACGGATAGAATGGTTGCCCACACCGGGTATTTAATATTTGCCCGGTCTGGCATTTCTTCAAAACAATCGACATATTAAATATTAGAGGATTGATCACTCCAATATCCTTTTCTTCCTGAATCTAATATAAAAATCAATTTTATTCAGATCAAAATGAAATTTGAGTACGGATTATACTCGCTCAACAATCAGTTTTACGATTAACTGCAATATCATCTTCAAGGCATAAAAATTTCCTAATTTATATTTATGAAAGATAAACTAGCGCAATTTTCAGAGGCAGAAATAAGATCCCGCCTAAAAGAGCAAAATTACAATAATCTATACGCAATAACCGGAAAATATTCGCTGCCAATTGATGCAAAGCTGCTAACTCCAGCAGCAGTTTTGGTTCCTATGCTTTCGGAACCTGATGGATGGCACTTATTATTTACCAGAAGAAATTCTGATCTGCCTGAACACAGTGGCCAGGTTTCCTTTCCAGGTGGAAGAATGGACCAGCATGATAAAAACGCTACAGATACAGCTTTGCGAGAAGCATCCGAAGAAATCGGATTGAATCCGATGGATGTAACGGTTCTAGGTTCGCTGCCACAGTTAAAAACCATAACCAATTACATTGTTACACCTATCGTAGGAACTGTTCCGACACCCTATCAATTTATTATTGCACCTGATGAAGTCAGTCGTGTATTTACAATACCAGTTAGATGGTTAGCAAATCGTCAAAACTACAATATTCATTATAGAAATTTACCCGGGCATCAAGAACCGCTATCAATAATTTATTTCAATGAATATGATGGAGAACTATTATGGGGAGTCAGCGCGCGGATAGTTGTATCATTTATTAAGTATTTAACTGAATAAAATTTATCAGAAATTTCACTTCCCCACTCACCCCAATTTTTTCCCGTTTTTGATATCTAATTTTCAACGTAGTTTTGGATTTAATAAAAGATTGCACCCCGCAATTTTATTTTTCTTTTGAAACACAATTTTGGGGTGCTTATCGAATACTAGATTCTTTAATTAGGAATATATTTGGTGACCTTATTCCTCATCGGATTCTTCCGTTTCGCTGTCTTCTTCCCCTTCTTCATCTCTCTTACCCCGTTCGATCACTTCTGGCTCTTCTTCTGTGATTTCTACTTCTTCGACGACCTCTTCCTCTTCCGCAGCAGGTGTAGTAACGACGATTACCATTTCATCAGGATCAGTCAAAAGATCAACTTCAGGAGGTATGGGAATATCTCGTACATATATTGTATCGCCAATTTCTTCAAGGTGTGAAATATCGACATCAAATCGCTCAGGTAAATCTTGAGGAAGACATTCAATTTCTAAAGTTTCCTGACCAGTTACAAGAATTCCACCGAAGTTTTTTGCTGCCGGCGCTTCTCCACGAATGATGATGTTGACATTCGTGGTTAATTTTTCCGTCATCGAAACTTCATAAAAATCAATATGCAGGATTGAACCTGAGACGGGATGCCGCTGTCTATCTCTTATTAATGTGGTATAACCTTCTCCGTCAATATCCAGATTGATCAAATGGGATGAAGAAATCGTAGCCAAAACTCGATTTACTTCCCGGTCATCCAATGAAATTGACACGGGATCCGTATTTCGGCCATAAATCACCGCTGGCAATATGCCTTGACGTCTCAATTGCTTTACTTTCTTTCCAATAATATCTCGTTTATTCGCCTTCAGGGTTACTTCTTCCATCTTATACCATCCTTTTGAACGCCTCTCACCAATATTTTGGTTACCCTCGTCCTTAGGGGAACGTTCTTTATTTTATCTTTCTAACTGCACAAAAATACCCCCTTCCTTGGGGGTTTCACCCTAACTTAATAGGTGATGATTAAGCGGATGGGATTTTAGCCTTCAATAGGCAATTCGTCAATGGTAATTATACTTAGATTTATTTCTATTTAGCCTTGGTAAGGATGTTTTCTAATTCTTCATCTGTAAGTTGGATCGGATTTCCTTTCATACTGCTGGCATTTTTTGCTTTCTTGATCATTCCCGGCAATTCAGATTCGCTAAACCCATATATTGATAAAGGGGGAATTTTTAGAGAATTAATCAATTCAAATATCCAATCAACGCCATCCATTGCAGTGGCATTTGAATTAGAAGTTAGTAATCTAGCTATTTCATCGTATTTATATCTCGCTTCGTTTTGTGGTTCTCGATTTTGAAGCGCATGAATATTTTCCTGCATAACATATGGGAGAAGTCGAGCGCATATTGCACCATGAGCTGCATGGAACATTCCCCCAAAAGGTCCAGCTATACCATGAACTGCTCCCAATTTAGAATTAGCCAGGGCCAATCCTCCAAACATGCTTGTGATTGACATGTCAGTACGTGCAGTTAAGTTATCTCCATTGAAATATGCTAGTAACAGTGAATTTGATGCTCTTCGCATTCCTTCGCGGCAAATTGAATCTGTAAAAGGATTGGATTTCTTTGATACATATGGTTCAATCACCTGAGTTAGGGCATCCATACCGGTAAAACCAGTAATCTCAGGAGGCATACTGAACGTCAATTCAGGATCGATCAAAGCTATATCTGGCAGCATTTTTGGACTTCTCAGGCTAACCTTTACCTTGTGGACCGGCGAATTAATAACAGCATTACTGGTAACCTCCGCCCCAGTTCCTGCTGTTGTGGGTATAGCAATAAATGTAACTGGGTGACTTAATATCGGTTTCCCTTTTCCAATTACCTCCAGGTACTCAAGAATATCTCCTGTATTTGTAAGTAGAACAGAAATCGCTTTTCCACAATCAATTGCCGAACCGCCTCCAAAACTTATAACCATATCGCAGTTAGCTGTCCTTGCTAAATACATACCTTCCCGAATAATTTCAATAGTAGGTTCTTGATCAATCGAGAATATCTCGCTATCGATACCAACCTCATCTAGTATTTCTAAAAAAATGGCTGCTTTTGAGAGTTCAATGCCAATAACAACCAGCGCCTTCTTTCCCAATTCACCCGCATAGGAGCCAATTTGATTAAGTTTACCTGGTCCAAATATAATCCGATCAGCTGTAGCAAATTCGAATTCCATTATCACCAACCTTCCTCTTCCGGAAAGATATTTTCATACTTTTCGCTTTGCCTAGGTTCTGCCATCATCTCAGCTACAGTATCACGCCATACTTTATAATGCTCGGTGTCTTTGTGTTTCGCCGGGTCATCAACCGTTCGATATACTTCTACGAGTATAAAATGATTTGGATCGTCAAATTGTTGAATCACGTCAAACCTGGCAATACCTGGTTCCAAAATGCTGTTTCTTGCATTTGTTATCGTCGCATTTTTGAATGACTGCATAAATTCAGGTTTAATACGCACATGGACATGAACGATATACATAAATAGCTCCTTATATATCCGAAATATTCTTTTGGATTGATTTCAACAAGAAACTTATATATAACAATATTAAACATTTTTCAGAATATAGATTAAACATATTTGCCAATACATTATGACACAACTGATGCAAAGGATTCAATATCATATCGGACGATAATTAATTTGACCATGAATTTAGATTGAGTTTATACTTATTTTAATATGTTATTTTAAGAACTTGAATTTGGAGTTATTTTATTAATGCCTAAAAAGAAAAAGCGAAGGGTTGGGATACTGACAAGCGGAGGAGATTCGCCAGGAATGAATGCGGCAGTTCGTGCGGTAGTTCGCACAGCTATCGATCGGGGTGCGGATGTCTTCGCAGTATATGAAGGATATCAAGGGTTGGTGGACGGAGGAAATTTCATCCGCAAAATGGGCTGGAATGATGTAGGAGGAATACTTCAGCGTGGAGGAACAATTATTGGTTCAGCCAGATGTGAAGAATTTCGAACACGTAAAGGGCGGATTCAAGCTGCCGAAAACCTAATCGATTACAAAATTGACAGCTTGATTGTTATAGGTGGTGACGGGAGTTTGACAGGCGCAAATATTCTTAGAAATGAATGGCCTTCACTTCTTAATGATTTAGTGAAAAAAGGTGCAATCTCACAGGAAACCGCGGATGGTTATCCACATCTAATGATTACTGGACTCGTGGGATCAATTGACAATGATATGTTCGGTACGGATATGACAATTGGCGCGGATTCTGCCCTACACCGAATAACCGAAGCGATTGACGCCATCAGCAGCACCGCAGCCAGCCACCAAAGGACTTTTGTCGTTGAAGTGATGGGTAGGAATTGCGGGTATTTAGCATTGATGGGAGCATTAGCAACCGGTGCAGATTGGGTGCTTATTCCAGAATATCCACCCGATGTTGATAATTGGCAAGAAGTAATGTGTAAACGAATAATTGCCGGTCGTAAAGCTGGCCGCCGGGATACAATAGTTGTGCTTGCGGAAGGTGCACATGATAGGGAAGGTAAACCAATCGGAAGTAACGAGGTATCAAAAGTTTTAGAAGATGGATTGGATGAAGATGTCCGGGTTACTGTCCTCGGTCATGTTCAGAGAGGAGGCTCACCGAGTGCATTTGACCGGAACCTGGGGACCTTGCTTGGACATGCAGCTGTCGAGACAATTCTAATCTCAAATCCAAATTCTGAACCACAAGTAATTGGGATATCGGGAAACCGTATCACCAAATCCCCTTTATTGGAATGCGTTGATAAAACACATGCTGTCGCAAAAGCTATCCAGGATAAGGATTATTTATCTGCATTGGAGTTAAGAGGAAAAAGTTTTGTAGAATCTTTCGATACTTTAAAGACAATCTTGCGTGCACTACCACGGAGACCTGAACCTGACAAAAAACGCTTCCGATTAGCAGTTATGCATTCTGGTGCTCCTGCCCCAGGGATGAATTCTACAGTTCGCGCAGCTGTGAGGATTGGACTGGATCGTGGCCACACAATTCTTGGGATCCGGAATGGCTTTCCTGGTTTTATCAAAGGTGATATTTTTGAGATGGAATGGATGTCCGTTCATGATTGGGCTTCGATGGGCGGTTCAGAATTAGGTACAAATAGGACAACACCAAGCACGGGCGATTGGTATGCAATTGCACGTGCGATAGAGGAATTCGATATCCATGGAATTTTGATCATCGGCGGGTGGCCAGCATATGCATCCGCATTTGAAATGATCAATAAAAGAAGTGACTATCCAGCATTTAACATTCCGGTAATACTGCTTCCTGCTTCAATAAACAATAATTTACCGGGGTCAGAATTAAGTATAGGAGCAGATACCGCATTAAATAATATAGTTGAAGCTGTGGACAAGATAAAAGATTCTGCAGTCGCATCACGGCGCTGTTTTGTAGTTGAAGTAATGGGTCGAAATTGTGGTTATCTCGCTTTAATGAGTGGCTTGGCGAATGGCGCTGAAAGAGTATATTTGAATGAAGAAGGTGTCACGTTAAAAGACATGCAGGAAGATGTTGAAAATCTAAATCGTGGGTTTAAATCTGGAAAAAGGTTGGGGCTAATGATACGAAATGAAAATGCCAATCCAATCTACACTACTGGTTTTATGTGTGCATTATTTGAAGAAGAAGGCCAGGATCTATTTGACGTCCGCCAGGCAATACTGGGGCACTTGCAGCAAGGAGGGATACCCTCACCTTTTGATCGAATCCAGGCCACAATGCTTGCAACTCGTAGCGTCGATTTCTTAATTGAACAGGTCGAGATACAATCCATTAAAAGCTCTTTCATTGGTATAGAAGGTAAAGAAATACAATTTCGAGATTTGCACGATTTTGACCGTTTAGTTGATATGCACAAACAAAGACCCAAAAACCAATGGTGGATGGATTTACAACCTATCGCCAGGGTACTTGCTCGCCCAAATCCGGAAAACCTACACAAGTAACTCATTGAGATAAAATACATTGAAATCTCACTTGTCACAAAAAGAATTATCAGTACAACAAAGAAGCGTCTATGATCCCCAAAGTAGACGAAAACAACATAATAAACCAAAATATCGTTGTGGGTGTTTTCCTATTCTCATTACTCTAGTAATGTCATTACTTTGTGTGGGTCTCTATTTATTCATTCCTAGCCGTACAAACATACTCATACTTGGGATCGATTACACCGAACCAGAAAGTTCATTGGGTCGCAGTGACACAATCATACTAACGACATTCAAACCACTCGAACCGTATATCGGCATGCTTTCTATCCCACGTGATTTATGGGTTTTTATACCCAAAATCGGAGAAAACAGAATTAATACTGCCCATTTCTTTGCTGAAGCTATCCAAAAAGACAGTGGTCCGCATATGCTTGAGGAAACAGTTGAAAGTAATTTTGGCATTGATATAAATTATTATCTACGGGTGAAATTTGATGGATTTCGAGAGCTTGTAAACGCGATGGGTGGAGTGTATATTGAAATTGATAAAGCAATGGCTGGTTATCCACCAGGAAGTTATCATCTGACCGGACGTAAAGCACTCGCTTTTGTACGCCATCGTCAAAATTCAGATGATTTCTTTCGTATGGAAAATGGGCAGTTTATGATAAAGCAGTTATTAAAACAGATGCTCAATCCACTTTATTGGTCCAGATTGCCGGCTGCATACCATTCATTTTCAAAATATGTGGACACGAATATCCCAATATGGGTTTGGCCTAAAATGATGCTCTCATTGTTGCGTGTGGGCATAGGAGGAATCGACAGCAGGTCCATAAATCGCGACATGGTAACACCCTTTATAACCAACCAGGGTGCTAGTGTCCTATTACCAGATTGGTCAAAAATCAATCCTGTAATTCGAGATATATTTGAAAAGTAGTATAATGCTATACGCAAATTTAGGAATTAATCGGTATTTTATCTATAGATTCTTATGGGAATAAAAGTTGTAGCTACAAATCGTAAAGCCAGGCGTAATTATTCAATCTTAGATGAATTCGAAGCCGGCATTGTTCTCTTAGGTAGTGAAATCAAATCTGTCAGAGCAGGACAGGTAAGTTTGGCTGAAGCCTATGTCCGCGTTGATGATAATCAAGCCTGGTTAATCGACGCACACATCGCTCCTTATGAACAAGCCGGTATTCATAACCATGATCCGAAAAGGACCCGCAAACTACTCCTTCACAAAAAGGAAATCCATCAATTATGGGAACAAATAACCATAAAAGGCGTGGCTGTAATTCCCCTTAAGATGTATATAAAAGACGGTTTAGCAAAGGTCCAAATCGCAGTCGCTCGAGGTAAAAAGTTATATGATAAACGCCAGACAATAGCAAAACGCGATGCAGAACGTGAAATGGAAAGACAACTTAAAAAGAGGTATAAGTATTGAAAATTCTACTATTGACGTAAGTAAATTATTTTGATATCATTTATCATAATTAGTCACGAACTTAAAATTCCACCAACCAAAAGGATTCAATTATGCTGGTAGAACAGACCAAAACCGATACTTTAACCCTCACTCCAGCTGCTGTGGATGCAGTACGGGATCTCCTAAAACAGCGTGATTTGGATGGATATGCGTTGAGGATTTACATCTCAGGAGGTGGATGTTCAGGGCTTCAATATGGAATGGCTCTCGATAACAACTTTCGTGAAAATGATTTCAGCAGTGATTTCAACGGTGTAAAAGTAATCGTAGATGAAGTATCCATAGATTATTTACGCGGCAGCACGGTTGATTATGTGAACGATGTTATGGCAAGTGGTTTCAAAATTGATAATCCAAATGCAATGGCTGCGTGCGGATGTGGAAGCTCCTTCCGAACAAGCGAAGATCAAACACCCACCTCTGGTGGAGGTTGTAATAGTTGCTATTAATTTTATTTGTTAGCTGGAAAAATCCGGTATTTTCCCGGATTTTTTCTTTTAACGACTACCCAGTAAAGATATTGTGGTTCCAATTATGCCCACAATCGCCATGCCAATTATTACCAGAGCCATTGGTATACCTGCCGGCGCCGCTGCCCGTTCTTCAACTGTAAATGTTGGTAAACTTATGGCTGCTGGTGCTGTATATGTCGGTAAACGTGTTGGTGCGATATCAATTTGAAATTGTGCAGCTAACGTCGGATCAATAGTTGGGGTCACATTTGAAGTTGGCGTAGGTGGAGGTTCGACAACACTCAAAGCACCGCTGATATCAACCAGGTCCGACCATATCCACCCAACGCCCCCAGGTACACCTGGATACGATATTTGTACCCAATCTCCTCCTGATGAACGTCCAAGCGCCGGTACCTGCTGCCCCACTACCAGCACCCCTATGATTTCATATCCAATAGTTGAAGGTCCCGCACGCACATTGGCAAATCCCTGTTCATTTACTTTTACAATTGCAACCGCTCCGACCGGTGTTCCTGTTACGGTTGGGATAGAACCAGTTGGTATTTGAAACAAATATTCTGCATTTGCTATCGAAACCCCAGACATTAGCAACATTCCACAAAAAACCACGAGTATCATAAGTAAAATAGCATATTGATTTTTTTTATGAATTTCCATGTTCGCTCAGGGTTACCTTTTTATTCCGCGAGATTATAATCTAAGAATTTAACATGGGTGAAAATATCTAATAAATATGAAAAAACAAAACTTCCAGGATGACAAAATTGGTCAACGAATATTTCATGGGTCAGTAACACCGAACGATTTCGCCAAGTCACTGATTAGTGAATTCAATGTTGGTAATCTAAAAGCTCAACAAATAGGAAGTGGTAAACAAGTATTAATACAAATTTCCACCCGTGAGCGTACTAGTTCTGGTGGTCAAACATCTCTTACCGTTTCATTATTACAGGTTGAGGACGGTGTTGCTGTTCAAATTGGAAAGCAATCCTGGATGGGAATTGCAGCCAGCCTCGGTCAAACAGCATTATCAACCTGGCGAAATCCATGGAGAATCATCGAACGTCTTGATGATCTCGCGCAAGATATAGAATATTTCCAACTTACTGATAAAATTTGGAAAATAATCGAGGATACCGCAACCTCTTTTGATGCTTCCTTCGAACTTTCACTAAGGTTTAGACGCCTTATCTGTGAATACTGCTCCACCGCGAATCCAATCGGTGAACCGAATTGTATTGCTTGTGGTGCTCCCCTTGGAAAACAACAGCCGAGTACCTGTAAAAACTGCGGTTTCATTATAAAAGGGAATGAGTTTCGCTGTCCAAATTGTAAGATAATCCTTATTAAACAATAAAATAACTCTGCTCTATGGAGCTCTGAGCAAAGCTAATGCATCTGCAATTTGGGGTAGTAATTGTTTTTCTTCACTCCCAATTGAATTTGGATTAACCCTGTTCATGATTCGGTTTTCGAGTCTTTCTAAATCTGGGATGGCATCTAAATAACCAATTTTTCCTAACAGCGTTATCGCCAATTGGCGGATATTAATCGATTCTTTTCGATCAGAAGCAATATCATTTAGATAATCCCCGGCACATGAGCTGCTACACATAATCCTAACGATATTTTCGTTAGTAAATGGATCAACTTCGACCAATTGAATAAGGGCGTGTATTTCCCGTTTGCCTATTTGAGATAAATACTCAACGAGAGTATGTTTTGTCACCTCAATAGCTTCATCTCTTTGGATCTTTGACTCCAATATATTTGCGAGGACATTAACGATATATGCCCTTAAAGTTATATCAACTTCCTTAATTCGTGTCGCTAAAAGGTAGGTGATTAATGGCGATTTATTGATGATATTAAGTTCAATCAACCGTTGAAACCCATCTTTTCTTTCGAATAACTCCGGGGAGGTTAATGCCTGTGCATGTCTCCATACCAAGAGTACCTGATCAAATGAGAATGTTCCGTCTCCCATTCCGAGCTGGTAAGCCTTTTCGCGCATCGAAATATCCATATTTGAATTATTCATTCGCTTCCATTAATAATAGAATACTTGATCAATAATGTAATCTTCTTATTTTAGTAACATTTCAGCTTGCTGAATGATATTGTTAACTGTCAATCCATATTCTTGGTAGAGCACTTCACTTGGTGCGGATGCGCCAAATTTTTCGATCGATATGATTAAACCTTGATCACCCACCCACTTATCCCAGCCTAATGCTATTCCGGCTTCAACGGACAATCTCGCTTTTACTTCAGGCAGCAAGACATGATCTTTGTATGCGTCATTCTGTTTTTCGAATAACTCCCAGCTTGGGAAGGAGATAACTCGAACATTTACCCCCCTTTCAGAGAGCGCCTTCCCAGCTTCCAATATCAAACTAACTTCTGATCCGCTGGCCATTAAGATTAGCTCAGTTTTGTCTTCACCAAAATCTGACAAAATATATGCGCCATTTAAGAGACCACTTGCTGGTGAATATATATCCCTGTCCATAGTTGGAAGATTTTGTCTGGATAAAACTATGACAGTCGGACCTTCTCTATTCCTAATCGCAACTCTCCAAGCTTCACTTACTTCATTTGCATCTGCTGGACGGATTACTAAAAGATTGGGTATTGCCCTCAATGAAGTCAGTTGTTCTATGGGCTGGTGAGTAGGCCCATCTTCACCTAATCCAATGCTGTCATGAGTGAAAATCCATATACTCGGATAATCTGATAATGCCGATAATCTTATCGCTGGTCTCATATAATCTGAAAAAACAAGGAATGTTCCCGCGTACGGAATCACACCACCATGAACTGCCATGCCGTTCACAATAGATCCCATCCCATGTTCACGTACACCAAAATGGAAATTTCGTCCATCATAAGTGTTAGGTTGAAAACTGTTGCTGTTATCGATCCATGTTTTATTGGACGGCGCAAGGTCAGCCGAACCACCGATAAGCTCAGGAACTGTCTCCGAAAGTGAATTGATCACTTTTCCTGATGCGGCGCGAGTTGCCATACCTTTATCATCACTCTGAAATTCTGGTAAACCATATTCCCAGTTTTCAGGGAGTGCTCCTTCAAACCTTCGTTCTAATTCGGATGCCAAATCTGGATATTTTTGTCGATATTTCACTAGTTTTTCATTCCATTCTACTTCTTCTTCCTCTCCGCGAGCAACAGCAGTACGAAATAGATCAAAAACATCATCTGGAATAAAAAATCGCGGAGAAATTGGCCAATTGAGTTTTCTTTTCGCGCCATCCAATTCTTCGTCACCTGGCGGCTCTCCATGAGCCTTCGCAGTATCTTGCTTGGTAGGTAATCCGTACCCAATATTTGTCCGAGCAATAATGATAGAAGGTCTCGGATCATTTTTAGCCTCAATTATTGCATTGTCAATCTCATCGACATTATTCCCATCTTTAACTTTCAATACATGCCAACCATATGCTTCGAATCTTGCTCCTCGATCTTCAGTAAATGCAATATCCGTACTTCCATCTATTGAAATCCTATTATCATCATAGACATAAATAATTCTTCCCAGTCTCAGGTGCCCAGCCAGTGAGGCGGCTTCCGATGCTACCCCCTCCATTAAATCACCATCCGTGACAATGGCGTAAATATTGTGGTCAATAATCTTATATTCAGGTCTATTAAATAATGCCGCAAGGTGATTAGCTGCTGCAGCCATACCTACTCCATTTCCAAACCCTTGTCCTAAAGGACCGGTAGTAACTTCTATTCCGGGGGTTAAGCCGCTCTCTGGGTGTCCTGGGGTGAGACTTCCCCACTGCCGGAAGTTCTTAATTTCGTCCATAGATACTTCATAGCCTGTTAAATACAATAAACTATACAGCAGCATCGAGCCGTGACCACCGGAAAGGATGAACCGGTCTCTGCCTGGCCATTTCGGATTTTTTGGATTGTGCCTGAGATGTCTGGTCCATATTGTATAAGCGACTGCAGCGGCGCCCATTGGTAATCCTGGGTGGCCAGAATTAGCTTGCTGTACAGCATCTACAGATAAAAACCGTATCGCGTTGATCGCTTTCTCTTGAAGTTCCAAAGACAATTTATTATTTTTTGTCATTCATTTTCTCCTGGATGTGTTCGACCTATTTTACCCCAGTTAGGACAGTCAAAAATACATAGTCGAATCAAATCTTTATCTTCTAATTTCAAGCAATTTTCAATCGTGAAACTAGCCTTTTATCCAAGTGACAAATGTCAAAATTGTATTATGCCTTTTGCCACTTTTCTTTTTGTGATGTTTATCACATACTCTATAATAATATTAGTGGATATCCATAGAATAATTTTATCTGCCCATCGATTATCTTATTTGGTTATCTCTCTCATACTTCTAACGAGTTGTTTGGATTTTTGCATGCAGAAATAAACATGCAAAAAAATATCAAAATATACTCTCAAACAAATGATACATCCCTTTTCTATCAAGTTAATTTATGCTAATTTTATACAGGAGGTACAGTAATGGTCACTTCCGCGGTCACAGACAAATCATCGTTTAGTGAGACTTTTTACGACAACCTTTTTGAGGTTGAAGAAGGAGAGCGGATTCGAACTTGTCTTCAGTGTGCAACGTGCAGTGGGGCTTGTCCATTTGGGTACTTGATGGAATACCCCCCAGGCAAGATGATCAGCATGCTGCGTGCGGATATGTTTGAAAAAGTAATTGAAACCGATTCGGTCTGGATGTGTATATCTTGCTACGCATGTACCGAGGTTTGTCCAAAACAAATTCCGTTAACCCCCGGTCTGATGACCCAGGCGAAAGAGCAGCTGCTATTAGCTGGAAATATTCCAACTGAACTTCAAAGTGCTTTTGAATTCTCACAACGTTATGGAAATCCACTTGGAGAATCACCAAGAAAAAGAGCCGATTGGATGAAAGGTATTACACCTGAAGTCCCCATAATGAAGACGATAGCAAAACCTGTAGAAGTCTTATGGTTTGTTGGCGATTACCCATCATATCACCCACGAGTCCAACTCACTTCTAAAGCAATGGTAAAGGTTTTTAACGCCCTGGACATTGATTATGGAATCCTTGGTAGAGAAGAAAATAGCGACGGAGATTCCCAACGCTTGGCGGGAGAGCGAGGTTTATTTGAAATTTTAGCGGAGAAAAATGGGAAAACTTTCGATAAATATGAATTTGGTGAAATTATTACAACCGATCCACATGCATATAATGCAATTAAAAATGAATATCCTAAATTGGGAATTTCATATCCTGTAAGGCATTACACAGAATTCCTGGTTGATTATATTGATCAATTAAAACCTTTAATGGTTGTGGACAATGAAGCAAAAGTTACCTATCATGATCCCTGCTATTTGGGCCGGGCAAACAAAGTCTATGACGCACCCCGTACGCTAATCGAATCAATTCCAGGTGTTGAATTGATTGAAATGTCTCACAATCGGGAGACAAGTTTATGCTGCGGCGGAGGCGGAGGCGGAATGTGGCTGGATGGCTTTCAGTGGGAAAAAGCACATGTAAGACTTTCTGAATGGCGCATTCGAGAAGCCGTAACTGCTGGAGCAGATATCCTGGCTGTTGCATGCCCTTATGAGCCTCCACGGTTTGAAGACGCCGCAAAAATGGTTCAGGGTGCTGGAAATCTAATTGTCAAAGATGTCATCGAATTAATAGCCGACGCATTGGGAGATTAAGGAGGGGCTCAAATGAATATTGTAGTAATAGTAAAACTAGTACCGGATTTAGTAGAAGAAATTGAAATCAGTGAAAGCGGCACCTCTCTTGATATGGAATGGCTGCGTTTGATCATTAATGAATTTGATGATCATGCCCTTGAACAGGCTATTCTGATAAAAGAAGAAACCGGCGCAAATGTTACGGTCATCTCCCCAGAACTGGAAGGTGTAGATGACATTCTTTATACTGCATCGGCAAGAGGTGCGGATCGCATTATTAAGCTTCTTGGTGATTTCGAAAATAATTCAAATTGTCATGCACTCGCTAAAGCACTCTCGACTTTAACCAGTGACTTGCAACCCGACTTAGTATTAACTGGTGTACAAGCAAACGATGATTTGGATGGTTCTGTTGGTCCTCTGCTGGCAGAATATCTTGGATATCCATATGTTGGTTATGTAGCAGGATTGAAGATAGAGAACGGAAAATCCAGGATTAAAAAAGAATACCCGGGAGGATTAGTTGCAGAAATGGAGGCTTCGTTACCAGCACTAATTGGGATTCAAGCTGCTGAATCACCTCCTAGATATGTCGCGATCAGCAAAGTCCGCCAGGCAATGAAGACAGCGGATTTAGAAGAAATCGAAGTATCAGAGTTACAAGCGAGCGGAGGTCCAATAGTTGAACGAATGTATCAGCCAGAGACTGGTGATAGAGCAACCATGATAGATGGAGATGAGGAAGAAGTAGCTGCCCGACTCATCGAAATCTTCAAAGAATTAGGCGTTTTATAGAGCAGAGGAGGCATCTCATGAATCAAGAAATTTATGTAGTCATCGAGCATCTTCAAGGAAAAGTATCCGATATTTCTTACATAATGCTGTCTGCTGCTCAAAACCTAGCAAATTCGATAAATGGGAAAGTTGTCGCTATTCTTTTGGGACAGAATGCTCAAATTTTAGCAAATGATTTGCTTGCAGACAACCTCATATATATTGATCATCCGGAATTAACGGAATTTACTTCTGTTGCATACCAAGACACACTTACCAATTTGATCCAAGCAAACCAACCGCGAGTCATAATATTTGGTAATACCTCCATTGGTTCAGACGTCGCCAGTGTTCTCTCTGCCCGATTGGGATTACCGATGATTAATGCATGCCATCACTTCGAAAACAGTCAATTCGTGAGCCAGATTTGTGGGGGAAAGATTATGGTTGAGGGAATCATTCCAGAACCAACAGCAATCATTACGATGATTCCTGGAGGTTACAAACCAGAAGAAGGCAAATCGGATCATCCTCCAGAAACTATGAGTTTTGACCCACCGCCAATTGAAGATTTGCCTGTGAAACTGATTGGATATTTAGAACCTGATACCGGCGACGTTGACATATCTAACGAGAAAATTTTAGTATCTGTTGGTAGAGGAATTCAAACCGAGGATAATCTTGAATTAGCGACAGAATTAGCCGAGGTTTTAGGTGCTACAGTTTGTGCTTCTCGTCCAGTGGTTGATCAAGGTTGGTTACCCACTTCACGCATGGTGGGTAAATCTGGAAAAATTGTAAAACCAAAACTCTACCTGGCGATGGGAATCAGCGGTGCACCCGAGCATGTCGAAGGCATAACTGACAGCGAAGTGATTGTTGCCATTAACACGGATCCCACTGCTCCAATTTTTGATATTGCTACGTATGGAGCAGAGGTTGATTTGCTTGATCTTGCTGAAATATTAGTCGAAAAAATTGAAGATGAATAAGGCGGGTAGGTAAATGTCTTATGGAACAATAAAAACTATCCTTGTTCTAATCGGACTGATTATTACTTTTGGTCTATTCGGTTGGCGAATGTACCAATTGTTGTGGATAAACTTGCGGCGTGGACAACCCAGTCAAATAACCAGAAATTGGAGAGAGAGATTTAAATCTATAATTGTCTATGTTGCAGGTCAAAAAAGGTTATTTCGTTTTTTGATTCCTGGAACAGCGCACTTTTTCATCTTCTGGGGGTTTGTACTTCTTTCTCTAACGATTCTCCAGGCTATCATTGAAGGTCTGGCTGCTTTTGCAGATCCTCACTTTATCGTGCCTGTATTGGGCACATTTGGACCATTAGCGCTTGTACAGGATTTCTTTGCAGTATTTGTTATTTTCGCTGTTGTTTATGCATTATATGTAAGGATTTTTGCGAACCCAGAACGCTACAAGGGAAGTCATAAAGAACAGGGTGTACTCGTATTAATATTTATCCTTACTATTATGGTGAGCCTGTTAATTATGAACGGGATCCGGATCAACCTTGGTGTCGATCCAATTGCAAATTGGCGTCCGATATCTACTGCGGTTGGAAGCATGTTTGCGGGTTTGTCAGCATCTACTCAAATTATCATTGAAGAAACTTCCTATTGGATTCACTTGTTGGTGGTTTTTATTTTCTTGACGGAACTCCCAATTGGAAAACATTTCCATGTGATTACATCTGTTCCAGCTGTATTCTTACGTAATCTTGATCCAAAGGGAAAATTGCCGGCTGCACCAGAATTTAATGGGGAGGTTGGTGTAAGCAAAATTGAGCAGTATACCTGGAGACAGATGCTTGATTTCTACACATGTACGGAGTGCGGTCGTTGTCAGGATGTATGCCCAGCTTATTCCAGTGGATTAACCCTCTCTCCGAAACTTTTGATGATGGATTTACGTGATAATCTCAAAGAAACCGGAAAATTGACAGCCTCAAAATCCCAGGATGGAACCCCTATTAAAGAACTTGTTGGAGATGTAATCACTGAAGAGGTTATTTGGGCTTGTACGTCTTGTTATGCATGTGATCAGGAGTGCCCCCTTTTCATTGAACATGTTACCCCCATTATAGATATGCGTAGATACTTAGTCATCGAGGGTCGAGTTGATGATGAACTGCAAGATGCATTAACAAATCTAGCCAGATATGGTAATTCATTCGGAAAATCAGCAAGGGCGCGGGCGCGATGGACCAGAAATATTGAACCGAAAATAAAGGATGCACGCAAAGAAAAAGTAAAATATCTCTGGTTTTTAGGAGACTATGCTTCTCTTAGCCCAACATTATCCGACATAACTCAGAAAACTGTCGAAGTTTTCCAGAATGTTGAATTAGATTTTGGAATTTTATATGAAGGTGAACAAAACTCAGGAAATGATGTTCGCAGAGTTGGTGAGGAAGGTTTGTTTGAAATGCTTGTTGAAAACAACATTTCTGAATTTAACAAATCCAAACATGAAGTTATCATTACTACCGACCCACACACCTATAATACATTACTTAATGAATATCCATCTACAAATGGAAAAAACAGGTCAGTATTACATTATTCTGAACTTTTAGATCAGTTGATTACCTCGGGGCAACTGACTTTCAGCAAAAAGTTAAACTTCAACGTTACTTACCACGACCCTTGTTATCTCGGTCGTTATAACGGCATCTATAATGCTCCGAGGAGAGTAATTGAAGCGACGGGGTGCACGATTACAGAAATGCCGAGAAATCATGATAAGGCATATTGTTGTGGTGCTGGTGGTGGGCGTATTTGGATGTCCGAAGGTGAAATAACCGAAAGACCCAGTGAGTCACGCATCGAAGAAGCGGTGCAATTAATTGGTGTTACTGATTTTGTTGTCGCATGTCCGAAAGATGTCACCATGTATCGTGATGCCGTTAAAACCACAGGTAATGAAAATAATATCGTAGTGAAGGATCTCATTGAATTAGTCCATGCCGCGCTATGATCAGATTGCCCATTGCTGCAAAATTAACGCTGAGTTTTTTGATCATCATCTTGTTCACCAGTGTAGTTTTTACGATTGTTGGAATATATTTAATCAGGGACAGGATATTATCCGATGCACGAGACAAATTACGCTACGATCTTGACACCGCAAGAGAAATCTATCTAGAAAAATTAAATCATGTTCATGACGCAGTGCGGTCTGCAGCAAATATGTCATGTGTAAGTGAAGCTTTAAAAACCGGAAACCAACAATATGCAGTAGATTGTTTGACAATTACAAAAATCGGAGAAGGTCTGGATATTTTGACTATTACGGATGAATTTGGCAATGTTGTCGTTCGAACAAGCAACATGAATGTAATTGGTGATGATAGAAGCAATGATGAGATAATTCGTCAAGTGTTGGATACACAGGCTCCAGTATTTGGCACAATGATTATCAAAAGTGAAGATTTAAAAAGAGAGTCACCTGTGCTCGCCGAGTATGTTATGAGTAAATCCGGACAAGGCGACGATGGAATGATCCTAGCTTCTGCTGTGCCAGTTTTTGATTCAGATTTTTCATTGATGGGTGTAATATTCGGCGCGATTCTTCTTAATTCAAATGTTGATATTGTTGATGAAATCAGGCAGTCAGTATTCCACAATTTGCGCTACAAAGGCAAAGATATTGGGGTAGCTTCGATATTTCAAAACAATGTTGGAATATCGACTTATATTAAAGATCAAGATGGATCAAGATCAGTAGGAGATCTAGTCTCTGAAGATATATATAACCAGGTAGTTGGAGAACAAAGAAGGTGGATTGGGCATGATAGGATTGGGAATAATTGGTATATATCCGCCTATGAACCCATAAAGGATATCAATTATGATACAGCCGGCATTCTTCACATTGGTATTCTGGAACAAAGGTACCTGGACATAATCGACCAGACCACAATCGCCTTTTTAGGGATAACTATTCTTGTTTCAATTCTTGCTTTCGGTTTTGCATATTACATATCAAGAAGAATTTCCATCCCAATAAACAAATTAGTGACTGCCTCTAGAGAAGTGGCTGACGGTAACTTTGATGCCGGAGTCGATTTGAAATCTGTTCCGAATGATGAACTAGGTGAATTAGCCTTATCTTTTAATGCTATGGCTGCTGCACTTCAAGAACGCGATGAGAAAATAAAGGAATTTACTAAGAGCAAAATCATGGAGTCAGAAAAGTTGGCAATGATCGGCCAGCTTTCAGCAAACGTAGCTCATGAATTAAATAATCCCATGCAGGGGGTTGTCACTTATGCCCACCTACTGTTGGAAAAAATGCCTGAAGAAACTGACAACCGGAGATATGTACAAAAAATTGTCAATCAGGCAGATCGATGTAAAAATATCATCCGAGGTTTATTGGATTTCGCGAGACAACAAAAACCCGATATAACATTAAGTGATATCAATATTGTTCTCAACGATTGTTTATCGCTTGTTGAGAATCAGGCGATTTTTCATAATATCCAAATAACAAAGGATTTTGATGCAAAATTACCTAATATATATATTGATCCATCACAAATTGAAAGAGTCTTTATTAATATAATAATTAATGCCGCTGAAGCAATGGAGACAATTGGAAAACTCCATTTAGAAACAAGACACAAAGCAGATAATGATTTTGTTGAGATCCGTATTACCGATTCTGGACCTGGAATTCCTGCAGAGGATTTTAAGAGAATCTTTGATCCATTTTACACAACAAAAGATGTAGGACATGGAACAGGACTTGGTTTAGCGATTAGCTACGGAATCATTAAAGAACACAATGGTGATATTTTAGTTAAAAGTGAATTAGGAAAAGGAACAACTTTTGTAATTAGATTACCAGTGAAATTGAAAGTGAACGTATAAACGATGGGAAATGATTATAAAGTATTGATTATTGACGACGAGGAAATCGTTCTAGATTCTTGCTCTGAAATTCTCGCTGTAGATAATTATCAAACCAACACTGCCAGAAATGGAAAAATTGGATTGGAGCTCTTGGAAGATTTCCAGCCAGATATTGTGTTTGTTGATTTGAAAATGCCTGGATTATCCGGTTTGGAAGTCTTAGAAAAGATCCATACTTTTGACCCCTCGATTGTTACTATAGTCATCACCGGTTATGCTACTATTGATTCTGCCGTAGAAGCAATGAAGCACAACGCGTATGATTTTCTTCCTAAACCATTCACCCCTGACGAACTACGCTTGCTTACTAAAAGAGGACTAGAAAAACGAAATTTAACATTAGAGACCATTGCTCTCAGGAGAGAAAAGGATCTCTTAAGAGAAAATTTTGCTGCAATTGTATCTCATGAACTCAAGTCACCTCTAAGTGCGGTCCAACAGAATTTGTATTTTCTTATCGATGAAATATCCGATTTGCTTTCCAATGAACAATTGGATAAATTTCAAAGGATCAAAACACGAATATCGGATTTGCTTGAATTAATCAACACTTGGCTGCGTGTTTATTCTACAGATTTGGAAACCATTAAGGAACATTTTAATCCCGTTGATATTTCCTCCGTACTTAATAATGCTGTTGAGAGTATATCAACGCACGCAGCACGTAAGGATGTGGAAATTATTTCTACAATTGAAGAACCAATCAGTAAAATTCTCGGTGATGAAGGAACAATCACTGAGGCAGTGGTAAATATCTCGAATAATGCAGTTAAGTATTCTCGCCCCGGCAGCAAGGTACTAATTAATGCACAAGAGATGGAAGATAAATTAGTGCTAACAATTACTGATTCAGGAGTTGGAATATCTGACGATGATCTTCCATTTATATTTAATGATTTTTACAGCGGTAAAGTAAATGATAAGAATATCCATAAAGGTGTTGGTATTGGATTAGCCATTAGCAAAAGGATTATCGAAATACACGGCGGATCAATAGCTGTCGAAAGTGAAATAGGTAAAGGTAGCCAGTTCGAAATTACAATACCAATATTAGAGAATAAATCCGATCAAATTCAACAACAAAGTCTCATATCCAACAATTTATAAGGAGTATAAGATGAGTGAAAATAAAAGATTATTGATTATTGATGATGATCCTGATTTTGTCTCAGGGATCAGATCAATACTCGAAAAAGCTGAATATAAGGTCAGTGTAGCTTACAACCCCAAAGAAGGGTTCGAAGCTCTAGAAAAAGATCCACCTGATTTACTGCTGTTGGATGTAATGATGGGACGTGGGGCAGAAGGGATCATGTTAGCACGCAAACTCAGAAAGGATCCTGTTTTAAGGGAAATTCCAGTTTTGATCATTACGGGCATTCGAGAACAGATTGCATACCTATTTCCGGGTGAACAGGTGCATCCAGGGTTTGTAGCCGTAGATGAATTGGTCGAAAAACCGGTCGATCCAAAGTTTCTATTAGAAAGGGTTAGCGCCTTACTCAAAGCATCTGAAGAACGAAAACAACAAACGAGTTAATGAACGCATCAAATTCAATTTAGGAGATGATTTTTATGGAAACATCCCTTACATTTAGCAAAGAAATTGCAAACTTGCTATATGCGCAACATGGAAATCCAATTAAGGATTGCATACAATGCGGAACCTGCTCGGGGTCTTGTCCAGCGGTTGAGTTTATGGACCACTCCCCCCGCCAAATTATCGCCATGATCGGTGCAGATATGAAAGATGAGGTTCTGACCAGCAATACATATTGGTCATGCGCCTCGTGTTACCAGTGCAATGTTAGATGTCCTGCTGGGATCGATATCGCTGGTATGATGTATGGTCTCAAGCGCTACACCATGTGGAAAGATGATTATAAAGAAAATCTGGTTGGACCTCATTTCGCTGAAAGTTTTATGAAAATGATCATGAGAACGGGAAGGTCTTTCGAACCGGTGTTGGCTCCCACATATATATTTAAACTGGACGCGAAAGATATGTTCCAGGAAGCATTGATGGCTACTTCTCTGTTTTTTAAAGGTAGGATGTCTTTGGTGCCAAAGAAGATCAAACGGCTTGATAATTTTAGAAATATTGTTAAGAGAATAATACCCTTCGGAGGTACCGCATGAAGAAGTTTGCATATTACCCCGGTTGTTCTCTTGAAAGCTTATCATTAAGCTACCACCAGTCAGCTATCGAATCTACTTTAGCATTAGATGTAGAACTCAACGAGATTGAGGACTGGAACTGCTGCGGCGCAACTGCATATTTCCACGCTGATGAATTATTAGCGCATACGCTTGTTGCTAGAAACCTAGCAATAGCCGAAAAAGATGGTTTAGATTTTGTCGCTCCATGCAGCGGTTGTTATAAAAATGCATACTTTACAAATCAACAATTACATGAGGAACCAGATCTTGCAGATCATATTAATTATGCTCTCGAAGAGGATAATCTGCATCTGGATGGAACGATCAATGTAAAACACTTGATAGAAGTATTCATTGATGATATCGGTCTGGAACAGCTAAAAAGTAAATCAATCCATCCTTTAGAAGGATTGCGGGTTGCTCCGTATTACGGCTGCCAGTTGGTTCGTCCTAGAAAAGATGGCGAGAATGTTGAAAACCCCCAATTTTTCGAAGAATTGTTGAGCGCTATTGGCGCAGAACCAGTCGACTACGGGACAAAAATGCGCTGTTGCGGCGGCTCGTTGATCATGACAAATCGTGAAGCTGCCCTGGATATGGTATTCCAACTTCTATTGGATGCAGCCAAGCAGGAAACTGATGTAATCGCCACGATTTGCCCTTTATGCAATGTAAACCTGGAAGCTTACCAAAAGCAGGTAAACCAGGAATACAAAACAGAATTTAAAATACCAGTAATGTATTTCACACAGCTGGTCGGTATAGCTTTAGGCATAGATCCGAAAAAATTGGGAATTGGAAAGGAATTGATTTCCTCTGGTGAACTTGAGAAATTTGCTTCAAAGGAAACCGGATAAGGAAAAATATTAACATTGAATATAAAAAGAATTTCACATAATTTTGATGGTATACCTAGAAAGGAGAAAGTCTATGAGTGAAAAAGTTGGAGTTTACATCTGCCATTGTGGGACAAACATTGCCAAAACAGTTGATGTTGAAGATGTCGCTACATGGGCTGGTGAGCAACCCAACGTGGAAATCGCCCGAGAATACAAGTTTATGTGTTCCAGTTTGGGTCAGGACCTGATTGAAGAAGATATTAAGGAAAAAGGTCTAACCAGGGTGGTTGTCGCATCTTGCTCACCACATATGCATGAAAAAACATTTAGAACCGCCTGTGAAAGAGCTGGAATGAATCCCTTCTTTTTCGAAATGGCAAACATCCGAGAGCACGATTCCTGGACGACGGATGATAAGCCTGCCGCTACCCAGAAAGCAAAAGCGCTTACAAAAGCTGCAGTTGATCGGGTTGTCCATAACCAACCGCTTGAACCTATCCCAGTGGAAATCAACCAGAACACGCTCATTGTCGGAGGCGGGATAGCCGGTATTGCTTCTGCCCTTGAATTAGCGGATGCAGGCTACCATGTATATCTTGTTGAAAGAGAACCATCCATTGGTGGGCATATGGCTCAATTGGACAAAACTTTCCCCACCCTGGATTGTTCTGCTTGTATTTTGACACCAAAGATGGTTGATGTCGGACAGCATCCTAACATCACACTGCTGACTTACAGCGAAGTTGAAAAGGTAGAAGGATATCTTGGCAATTTCTCCGTTGCTGTACGAAAAAAAGCCCGCTACGTTAACGAAGAACATTGCACGGGATGCGGCATTTGTATTGAAAAATGCCCATATAAAGTGATCGACAATGTCTTCGAATCGGGCTTAGGGGTTCGCAAAGTAATTTACAGACCTTTCCCACAGGCAGTTCCAAAATATCCTGTAATTGATACCGATAACTGTGTATATTTTCAGAGAGGCAAATGTAAAGCCTGCCAGTTATTCTGTCCTACAGAACCAAATTCTATTGATTTTGAACAGGAAGACGAGATCCTCCAGATAGAAGTGGGGAATATTATCTTAGCAACCGGATATGATCTCTTCGACGTCAGTAAGATCCCTCAATATGGCTATGGACGTTTAGCGAATGTGTTTACCAGCTTAGAATTTGAACGTATGGTAAATGCGTCCGGGCCGACGGATGGAAAAATTGTTTTGCGGGATATGGAAACACCGCCGAAGAGCGTAGCCATTGTGCACTGCGTTGGATCCCGAGATGAAAACTACCATAAATATTGTTCAAAAGTCTGCTGCATGTATTCTTTGAAATTTGCCCACCTAGTTCACGAGAGAATTCCCGACGCTGAAGTATATAACTGTTATATCGATATGCGTACTCCGGGCAAAGGATATGAAGAGTTTTATAACCGCCTGCTAGAAGAAGGGACGCACTTCATTCGCGGAAAAGTTGCTGAAGTGACAGACGTTGCCCGTATAGATAAAGAAGAAGGGAAGCTAATCGTACAGGTTGCTGATACGCTCATCGGCAAGCAAAGACGTATTCCAGTCGACATGGTGATCCTTAGCCCAGCAATGGAAGCCCGCAGTGATTCAAAAGAAATTTCTCAATTATTCAAGATGGGCTGCGATTTCGATGGCTTTTTCGTAGAGCGTCATCCCAAACTAGACCCGGTCGCCACAATGACAGACGGTATCTATATCGCTGGCGCTTGTCAGGGTCCGAAAGATGTCCCGGATAGCGTATCTCAAGGCGCAGCAGCAGCAGCCCGGGTTGTCAGTTTAATCAGCCGCGGTACTGTAATGATGGAACCCGTTCGAGCGACCGTCAACCAGGAAGAATGCTCAGGGTGCCGGATTTGTAACACGATGTGTCCATACAATGCCATTGTGTTCCATGAGGATCGAGCAGTATCCGAAGTTATAACTGCACTTTGCCAGGGTTGCGGAACTTGTGTAGCTGCCTGTCCGAGTGGTGTAATTTCTGGAGCGCACTTTACAAATGATCAACTATTCTCCCAAATTGAGGGTATTCTGTGGGATGTCCATTCAGAACCTGAATTGGTAACTGGTGATTAGGAGGTGAATAATGAGTGAACACTTCGAACCTGTAATCGTAGGATTTTTATGTAACTGGTGCTCGTACAGAGCAGCCGATTTGGCAGGCACAGCGCGTATTCATTACGCGCCAAATATGCGCCCTATCAGGGTTATGTGTAGCGGTCGTGTGGACCCTCAGTTTGTACTGAAAGCGCTTCGTGAGGGCGCCGATGGTGTTATGATCGCCGGTTGTCATCCTGGTGAATGCCACTACGTTGAAGGAAATATCAAAGCTCTTCGTCGTTTCATATTACTGAAGAAGATGCTGAAACAACTTGGTGTTGAAGAGGATAGAGTCCAGATTGTTTGGGCCTCAGCTTCGGAAGGGATAATTTTAGCCGAAGCAGTCAACAAAATGACAGAACAAATCCGAGAATTAGGTCCTCTAAATTGGAATGAAACTGTTCTGGGCGGCGGTAATGGTCATGGAAAACCTGCACCAGTTGAGAGAATACCAACCCCGGAGGAGGTATAACATGTCAGATAACGGCAAACCTAAATTAGCAATGTACTGGGCATCATCGTGCGGTGGTTGTGAAATATCAATATTGAATATCCATGAAAATATACTAGTAGTCGATGAAGTGTTTGACGTAGCATTTTTTCCCTGCATTGCAGATTTTAAATATAGTGATGTAGAAAATTATGAAGATGGATACATCGATGTATGCCTATTTAATGGAGCAATTCGTAACTCTGAGAATGAGTATATGGCTAAATTACTGCGGCAGAAATCTAAAGTCCTGGTCGCATATGGATCATGCGCATATGAAGGCTGCATTCCTGCTTTATCGAACTTAACCACAAAAGATGCTACTTACAATGCAGTATATCTAGACAACCCATCTATAGATAATCCTGATAAATTGCTTCCACAGACTGAATTTGAAGTTCCGGAAGGAATACTTGAACTTCCAGAGTTCTACCATACAGTAAAATCGCTCGATCAAGTAGTAGATGTGGATTATTATCTCCCAGGTTGTCCACCTGAACCCCCACAGATCTGGGCGGTACTGCAAGTGGTTGTCGCCGGTCTTCTCGAAGGTGCTCCACTTCCACCTCCTGGATCAATTGTGGGAGCCCGCAATGTAGCTGTTTGCGAAGAATGTCCGTTGGAAAAGGATGAAAAAGCGATCAAAAAATTTTTCCGACCATACGAAATCACCCCTGTTCCAGGCAAATGCCTGCTTGATCAAGGCCTGGTATGCATGGGTCCTGCGACACGTGCAGGTTGTGGTAGTCTTTGTCCCCAGGTCAGCATGGGCTGCAGGGGCTGCTACGGACCTTTGGAAGGTGTTGAAGATCAAGGAGCAAAAATGCTTTCCGCGATTGCTTCGGTGATTGGAGCAGGAAATCCAGAAATGGAAGAAGATGAACTAGAAAAAGAAATTCAAGCCGTCGTTGATACAATCCCTGATCCTGCAGGTACATTTTACAGGTTCAGCATGGCCCATTCGCTCTTACGAAGAGCAAACCTGAATGGTTATGAGAAAGGAGATGCATAAATGAAACGTGTAACGATCGATCCGATCACTCGCCTGGAGGGCCACGGAAGGATTGAAATTTTCCTTAATGAGGAAGGAAATGTAGATAATGCATATCTACAGATACCTGAACTGCGCGGTTTTGAGCAGTTTTCTGTAGGCCGCCCCGTTGAAGAAATGCCTCGCATCACAAACCGCATCTGCGGTGTATGCCCTGAAGCGCACCACATGGCGGCAACCAAAGCGCTGGATGCGCTATTCCATGTGGAACCCCCTTCTGTTGCCAAGAAAATCAGGGAGATGTTTTATGCATCCTTCTATTGCACCGATCACACCGTGCATTTTTACGCTCTAGGTGCGCCTGATTTCGTCATTGGACCAGATGGACCTCCAGCTGAAAGGAATATCCTTGGAGTAATCCATAAAGTTGGTGTGGAGATTGGTAAAGAAGTGATCTTTTGCCGGAAACGCAACCATGAAGTCATCGCCATGTTAGGTGGTCGTGGTATCCATCCTGTTGCAGGTTTACCTGGTGGATGGAGTAAAGCCATCAATGAAGAAGAGCGTCAAGAAATTGAAAAAGCTGCCAGGGAAAACGTTGATTTTGCCCTGTTCAGTTTAAAATTGTTTGCGGATGTCGTATTAGCGAACCAGTCATACGTAGATTTAATCCTTTCTGATGCGTTCACTCACAATACATACTACATGGGAACTGTTGATGAGAATAACTTGATTAACTTCTACGATGGGAAGATCCGTGTCACAGATCCCGAAGGCAATGAATTCGTCAAATATGATTCCAAGGACTATGCTGAGCATATCGCAGAACACGTTGAACCTTGGTCATATCTCAAGTTCCCGTACTTGAAGGGGGTTGGCTGGAAGGGGTTTGTAGATGGGATGGACAGTGGTGTATACTGCGCCACTCCGTTATCCCGATTGAATGCTTCTGATGGGATGGCTACTCCAAAAGCACAGGAGGAATTTGAAAAGTTCTACGAAACATTAGGTAGTGAAAAAGTAAATGGACGATACAAACCTGTCCACCACCGCCTGGCCACCCATTGGGCTCGCCTGGTCGAACTGCTTTATGCCTCTGAACGTATGCTGGAACTTGCCACTGATCCCGAAATCACGGATCCAAATGTACGCTCACCGGTGACAGAAACACCAGACGAAGGTATTGGATCAGTTGAAGCGCCGCGTGGTACGCTTACCCATCATTACAAAACTGATGAAAACGGGATTCTGACGGATGTAAACCTGATTGTTGGGACAACAAACAATTATGCGCCTATCAATATGTCAGTAAAAAAGGCAGCCGAAAATCTGATTACGGGAGGCAATGTCACCGAAGGACTCTTGAACATGGTCGAAATGGCTTTCCGAAATTATGATCCCTGCATGTCATGCGCCACACACTCTCTGCCTGGCCAGATGCCCCTGGAGATTGTAATTCGTGACTCGAACGGCGAAGAACTTGAACGATTAAGCCAATTTATCGACTGACCCAAACCATAATTCAGCCTTGCGGAGTGAAAGGGATTTCGCAAGGCTGAGTAATTTCGATGAAAACAATAATCATAGGTCTCGGGAATCCAATACTCACCGATGATGGTGTTGGCGTTCTTTGCGCGCTTGAAATCGAGAAATTGCTTTCCTTCGAAATCCAAGCCGATATCGACGTGACCGAAGCGAGTGTAGGTGGAATTCGCTTAATGGAGACAATGGTCGGTTATGATCGTGCAATAATTATCGATGCGATCATGAGCAAAAACGGTCACAAACCCGGCACAATTCAGATACTTACGCTTGATGACCTGCGTAATATTAGTCCTACCCAACACAGCACAACCACACACGACACGTCTCTAGTTACCGCTTTTGACATGGGCACTAGATTAGGTTTACATCTGCCATCTCAAATACAGATATATGCAATTGAAGTTGAAAATGTTTATGACTTTAGTGAGAAACCAAATCCCGAAGTAGCCAAAGCTATTCCGATAGTTACATCTATGGTAATGCAGGACATACAATAGAATTAACTTTATCAATAGCTTATATTGATCAATATAAACTCATTTAAATCACATAAGAAAAAAAGGAGGAAAATATGATATCCCCAGAAATACTGCGCAGGTTTCCATTTTTCTCAAAGTTAAGTTTGGAACAGATTCAAACCCTATCTAAACTTGCTAAAGTAGAAACAGTCGACGTAGATCATTTCTTCTTCAGAGAAGAAGAGATGGCAGAGTATTTTTATTTGTTATTAGAAGGTGCTGTGGCAATTGTATATGAATTACCTGAACGAGAATTTGATCAAAAAATCTCCGATCAATTTATGCGAACACTGCAAACAAAAGATGTTGTAGTCAGCACAGTTGGACCAGGAGACATTTTCGGTTGGCATGGTATAGTGCCTCCATTCGAAGCCCGAGCTGGCGCCAAAGCAGTCACTCCATGTAGAGTGGTTGCTTTTGATAGTAAATTATTAATGGATGAATTTGAAAAAGACTGCGGTTTTGGATATATTATGACCCAAAAAGCCGCCCAGATAATTAGCGAACGTTTGAGAGATCTAAGGATAGAAACTCTTGCTTCTGTAGCTTGATTATTCATATAAAGATCAAGGGTTGTCCAAAAAGGACGGTTTGTCATACTGAACGCCGCGCAGCGTGCCTTCAGCCAAGGTAAGCACCTGGTTTTCATCTAGAGTAACGCTTCACACCAAAAAACCAGGAATAAAAATTCGTCCACACCGTCCTGTTATCCTTCAGAAGATTGACTTAGTCTTTTGGGAAAGACAGCCCCTTTTTCATTTAAATAGGTGTAATCATTTTATTATTCCAGGTGTAAATTTGTCAGCAAAAAAGTTTTCTAAACCACCAAAACATGCTGCACTCAATTTATGCCCAACATCGTCTTCACAATAAGTAACTTCTCCACCAGCGTTTGTTAATATTTCTACTGTCTCTCGCGCTCGAGTTACAGGTACGAATTCATCTTTTGTACCGTGGGCGATAAAAATTTTTACACCTTTCAGCGGCTCGCCTTCAATTCTATTTTCTGCATCGGTTGGAATAAATCCTGATAGTCCAGCTATAGACTGGAATATCATCGGATTCAGAATTGAGAAAGAAAATCCCAAAGCAGCCCCTTGACTGAAGCCCACAAAGGAAAATTCTTCAATATCTTCATCCAAGATAAAGTTAGATTTTAAAACTTGATGTATCACATCAATAGCGGGATAAAAATTTTCAACGATGGGCCAAATTCGATCATCATGTTTAATCCATCCAAATCCACCCCAGGGTGTAGAATAAATTCCCCTTGGAGCGATGAGTATCGCTTCCCTCGGTAACCGGGATTCGAAGATCCACATTGAATCTTCATCGCCCGTTAAACCATGTAACAATAAGATTAATTGACGTGGTTTTTTATTTTTTGGAATTCTAATACGAGCGATTGTTTTCCCAATTTTGAGCAAGCTTGTTTGAAGGTTATGTTTGTTCATTTGCAATATTTCCTAATTGGAACGATATTATTGAGCTGTTTTTTTTACCAGCCATCCAATTATAGATAGGATTATCCAAATGATAATTAGCGGTAAAAATCCCACCATCATGCATACCAATCCAGAAATGGCAGCTTTTTCGCCATAGAATAGGTAAATGAGACCATCTCCAACAATAAAAAGGATCATTATCCCCCCTATTAGGAGGCGTTTATTTGTCTGGCGCGCATACTTTCTGAGGTCATGTGACATATCTACTGAAATTTTTCATACCTATACAAAACCATAAGTCCGGAAAGAATTATATTACTATTAGGGTAAAATATATCAGTGACACAAAAACAAGTTTGGGAAGATACATTTACCGGAGAAATTCAACAAGCTAAAAATGCAAGGCTTTCCGGAAATGAAGGCAGGGCAAGAGTTTGTGCCCGACGTGCAGCTGGTATTGTAATTGGAGAATATCTTTCTCGTATTGATGGTGATTTTATCGACCATGGCGCATATGATAACCTAAGATACTTTATCACGCTGCCAGATGTCTCATCCAGACTGAAAAAAATAGTATCCTATTTCGTTTTACGAGTGGATGAAAACCACGAATTACCAGTTGATATAGATCTTATACAAGAAGCAATAAAAATCAAAGAAGAATTTGATTTAACTTAAGAGGTAAAACTTATGAATGTTGATTATGAGATATTTGAAAACCTTAATGAATCGATTTCTGAAATTCCTCCTGGCAGCATTATCAGTAAGACGATATATAAAAGTGAAAATCATAAGGTTATATTATTTGGCTTTTCACCAGGGCAGGAATTATCCGATCATACATCTTCAGCTAATGCCATAATTCATATTGTCAGAGGTAAGGGGGTCATTAAAGTTGCGGGGGATACGATATCAGCCGTTGAAGGAACCTGGATTCATATGAAACCTGAAATTCCACATAGTGTGAATGCCTTATCCGATTTATATATGCTTCTTTATCTTTTTCCCGCATAACATTTATAAATATCAGAGCCATTTCGAATTTTATCCAAACCTTTATTGCCCTTTATTCAAGGAATTTCCTAATGAGAATACTTGCGATAACATCAGGTGAATACGGAGAAAGACATGTTTCAAATATCAACCAGCATAAACCTGAGCATTGGTCTGTAAACACCTGGAAAGCGCCTAATGTTTACCCGCTTGTGATCGATTATCCGGAAGAATTTCTTCCGTCATCTCTTCCTGAATCTGATTTGATCCTCTCTTTTGGAGAACATCGTGCGATTGCGGAACTTATTCCTGAAATATCAATTATGACTGGGGCAAAATCTGTGATCGCTTCAGTAGATAATGAACCATGGCTGCCGCGTGGATTAGCAAGACAGCTTCGAGGGTGGTTGGGAATTTTATCCGCCGTCTGCGTTACACCAAAACCTCTTTGTTCTCTAACCGAAACAGACTATTTAGTATCGCGGTTCCAACGTGTGGAATACCAGGATGCCAGGATAAGTGAATTTGCGAAATATTTCGGTCAACCAGATATCGAATTAACAATCGATCCTGAAACACGGACAATTAAAACTTCGACCGTTATTCGGGATGCGGTCTGCGGTTGCGCTGGATACGTTTCAGAAGGATTACAGGGATTCTCAGTTGATGAAGCAGAAGAAAAATCAGGTTTGCTGCACCATCATTTCCCATGCCTTGCTTCCATGACAAAAGATGTAGATTTCGGAGATACGTTAATGCACGTTTCCGGGAACTTATTAAAGGATAATATTAGTAAACAAGTAAAACCTTTTAAAAACACACAATATATTTCCCCTGGGAAACGAAGCGATTGAATAATAATTTTGTTTGGATTTAGGATAATGTGTTTTGGGCAATACTAAACGCTTATTCTCCCATCAAAATTATTACTACTTCATTCAGATCATTCCTTTAAACGTTCGATTTTTCATTTCTAAATAATTTCAATGTTGCTAAAATCATAAATATTGCGCGAGCACTTGTCACAATTATCAGAATTCCGCTCATGATGGCAGCAAGAACTATTAAGATTAATTTTAGAAAGTGTGGTACTTCGATTTTCCAACGAGGATAAATCAATATGTTTTGGTATAGTTCAGAAACGAATTCTGGTCGTGGTTGAAGAGGTTTAAGAATTGAATCTAAATTTAACTCTAATTCGCTGATATTTGAATTGCTAATATCATATGGTGCCATCATATACTTTCCTCCACTGGATACACTACTAATCCAATCGTTCCTGGTCCTAAATTCGCCGCAATCCCAATTGAAAGTTCTGTTAATATCACTTCGTTGTAGTTAAATTTCCTCTTAACAATTTCTAGTAAATAATTTCCATCTTTATGATCCTCCGCGTGTACAACAGCGACGTTCACAAGTTGTTCTTCCACTCGCGACAGCATTTGGTCAACAATGTATTCCAAAGCCCGACGCTTCGTACGAACTTTTGCGCCCGACTCAAGGATCCCTTCACGAAGCACGATAATTGGTTTTACATTTAGGATTGAAGCAAACACTGCTTGAAGCGCCCTTACTCGGCCGCTCATGCGTACATATTCCAAGGTGCCCAAGGTAAAAATTACATTAATATTCCGGGCGATATATTCCATCCTGGCAATGATTTTACTAAGGGGAGTATTTGTGTAGTCCAATTCTCGCGCCTCTTTGCACATATAACCTTGTGATGCCGTTCCTGCACAAGAATCTATTGGAATTATGTTAAATTTTCCAAAAAGCTCCTTCGCGGCCAAAATAGCTGACTCAAAGGTTCCTGAGAGTTTACTCGTCACGTGAATTGATAATATATCATCGCCTGGAATTGCGATTTCTTCATAAAAATCGATAAACTGCTGCGGAGTAGGCTGAGATGTCTTAGGAATCACGCCGCTTTTATTTACTAAATCATAAAACTCGCTATTACTCAAATCTACACCCTGTAAAAACGTTTTATCTCCGAAATGAATATTAATGGGAATTGTTTCAATTTCATATTTTTTCGCCCATCCATCAGGTAGGTCACCTGCACTATCCATAACGATTCTCAACATCGATACACCTCAGCTTAACTTCAAGTCACATTTAATTTCTCTCACGTTGATGGTGGGCCATTTCATCTCGTAGTGATAGCAATGTTCTATGGTACAAGCTTTTTATAGCGCCCTCGGTTCTTCCCATAATCAAGCCTATTTCAGCATTCGATAAGTGATCAACGTACTTCAACAGTAGCAATTGCTGCCTTTCTGGTGGTAAAAGTTTTAGAATATTGATTAATTGATCTTTTTCTTCGGAAACCATTAATTGTTGTTCGGGATGATTTTGGCTGTGCGCAGCCAAATTTCCTTCATCAAAAGTGATTTCATTTCTGCGGCTGTTATCTCGGTGCCAGTTTGCTACCAGATTGTGCGCAATTCGATACAACCATGCCGAAAAAGGTAGGCCGCGGTTATCATAATTTCCAATATGTTTTAATGCTCGATAAAACACTCTCTCTGTTAAGTCTTCAGCATCGAAAGTGTTACCAGTACGATAATAAATATAGGAATAAATCTTACTAACGTAACGTTCATAAAGCATACCGAACGCATTACGATCACCGTTCGATGCAAGGCTGAGTAACTCATCATCACTTTTTCCAGGCAATTGCATTATCTTTTACTGCCTGGTTCATGATCGCCGTCTTGAAGAACTATATAAAAAGATATCAGTGTATATTTTGTTATTTGAAACCCCAAGTTTATTAAAAAGTTTCTTGCAGTATAACATGTTACGATGCACGGGTTTTATAGAATTCTTTAAATATTATCATTATGATGTATAATATATTTACTCGGGGATGAAAGGTCTCGACGGGAGAGGCTATCTCCGGACTGCGGGCCGAGAGGCGCCGACCTCGAAAAATCAGCGCAACCAATTAAGTGCCGAACGCACTGAATATGCTGCTCTTCCGCTCGCCGCATAAGCGAGTTTATGAGCGCATGATCCTATAGAAAGGATCACGTCCACTTATCCCCAACTCTGGCCGGGTATAAGATTGGGCGTCAAAATGGCTGGAGTGCTGCACGAAATATACCGCTAACCGTGCACAAGAGAGGCTTTCGGGTCTCAGCGGTTAGCCAGACTGAAACCCTTGTTGGTCTGGATCAGTCTGGTGAAAGCTCACGACTGACTACGCTCGTAGACGTTCGAGGGACGAATCTTTCGGACTCGGGTTCGATTCCCGACATCTCCACTAAAAACACCACTTCCCAAATTAATGAGTGGTGTTTTTCTTTTCTATTTTTACAATAAGTCCTTTTAAATATAAACCTTCTGGGAAATTTAATGCAACCGGATGATCTGGACTTTGGTAAAGATAGTACATTACGCGGGTTTCAACTCCTGCGTCAAGAGCTGCATCTGCTACAATTTTTGAAAATAGTCTTTGATCCACCCCACCTGAACACGAAAAAGTGAAAAGGGTTCCTTTATCCCGCAATAATTTAAATGCTAATAGGTTTATATCTTTATAGCCACGGGCAGCTCGTTGTAAGCCAGCCGGAGTATGTGCGAATTTCGGTGGATCCAAAATAATTAAATCGAAGCTTCTATTTTCATCACGAAAATTCCTCAATTGCTCAAACACATCACCTTCCAGCCATTTGACAGAATTTTCACCGTAACCATTTTGGATTTCGTTTTCCTGTGCGATAGATAAAGTATCTCTAGATGTATCAATCGCTACTACTGAATTTGCAATTCCAGCTAATGCGTTCAATGAAAAACCGCCTGTATAACAAAAACAATCTAATACATCTTTTCCAGCTGTGAATCCACGGATTATAGTCCTGTTAATTTTCTGATCTAAGTAAAAACCAGTTTTATGACCGCTCTTTATGTTTACATAATAATGAATTCCAGCTTCTTCGATTTCCAGTAATTCTTCAAGTTCATCACCATAGACAGTTCCCGCTCTTTTTGGCAAACCTTCCAATATGCGAATTTCACTATCAGACCGTTCATAGATTGTTGAAACGTTTGTTAACTCAAGTAATAGCTCTATCAACAATTCTCGCCATCGCTCCACCCCTGCACTGAGGAATTGAACAACTAATGTATTGTTATATCGATCCACTATGAGTCCAGGTAATCCATCTGACTCTGCATGTACCAATCGTATTGCGGTTGAATTGTCCTGACCAAATAAATTATCCCGAAATGAAAGGGCACGTGATAATTTCTTTTTAAAAAAATGTCTGGTCACAGTTTCTTTTTCATCCCATGACCATACTCTTATTCGGATTTTCGAATCGCTGTTATATGCTCCCCACCCAAGAAACTCTCCTACATTGGATATTATCCTAACAGTCTCACCTGAATCTGGCGAGCCTCTTAATGTATGTATCGCGCTGGCAAATATCCATGGATGGCGACGGAGGAGTGCCTTCTCACGCTTCTTCTTGAGCTTTACTTCATACATCAATAATCAGATAATTCCAACCTGCTTTCCCGCAATCTCGATATCTTCCATGGCTTTATTTATATCCTCTGATTCGTGGGCGGCTGTTATTGTAGCTCTAAGCCGTGCTAACCCAGGTGGTACTGCTGGTGAAACTACCGGCAATACAAACGAGCCCCTTTTTTGAGCTATCTGGGTCATCGTGTATGCGTTTTCATCACTTCCACAAATGATTGGAACAATTGCCGTTTCAGTGTAAAGCGTATCAAAACCTCTCTCTTTAATGCCACTAATAAATTGGTGCGTATTCTTATTTAATTTCTCAACTCTCCATGGCTCATCTAAAATAACTTCAAAAGCGGCTTTTGCGGCAGCTGCTTGAGCCGGAGGCAAAGCTGCGGAGAAAATATAAGCCCGGCTAGCGTGCTTGAAGTATTCGATCAATTCTCGTTTACCGGCTACATATCCACCTACTGAAGGGATTGTTTTACTCAGGGTACCCATTTTAATATCGATAGTTCCCTCCAGGCCAAAATGCTCCTCTATACCAGTGCCTTTATTGCCCAATACTCCCACCGAATGAGCTTCGTCAATCATAAGCCATGCGTTATATTTATTGCATAGCTCAACCATCTTTGGAAAATCAATAATATCACCATCCATGCTGAATACCGAATCGGCAATGACCAGCGTGGTAGCGCCCGACGGAATTGCATTTAATCGATTTTCCAATGCTTCCATATCATTATGTTTGAAACGCAAGAATTTTGCGCCTGACATTAAACAACCATCAACGATACTGGCATGGTTTAACTTGTCACATATAACATAGTCTCCGCGTCCTAATAATGTCGATATTACGGTTAAATTTGTGGCATAGCCAGATGAATAAGTGACTGCAGCTTCGGCTTTTTTGAATTCAGCGATTGTTTCTTCTAGCTCTTCATGAATGACCAATGATCCTGCCAGTAGTCTTACCCCGTGAGTTCCTGTACCATATTTATCTATTGCGGCTTTAGCAGCCTCATTTATTCTGGGATGTCCTACTAATCCGAGATAGCTATAGGATGCGTACATCCCCATTTCCCTCCCGTTGACAAGCACACGTGAACCGCCGAGAAGTTCTGATATTGGTTGGTTGTAGTAGTACAAATCATTCTCTTGAATATTTTGTACTCTATTGTTCATCGCGGATACACGCTGAGCGATCGTATCATTTTCCTTATTAAAATCCATCTGTTTCTCCTGACATATTGATATCTAATTTTATGGGATATATAAATTTTTTCTATAAGCTTTTTAAACCATTCTCGTCAATTATTTCAATATTTAATTCGCGCGCTTTATCCAGTTTAGATCCCGGATTTTCCCCAGCAACTATAAAGCTCGTATTTTTACTCACAGAGCTGGTTACCTTCCCACCTTTTGATTTAATATACTCTTTTGCTTCCTGCCTTGATAAAGTTGGTAATGTTCCTGTAATAACAAACACCAGACCTGATAAAAATGCATCCTCACCATTATTCTCAGATTTTATCTCAGCCGATGGCCAGACTCCTGCACTGCGAAGCTTTTCCAACAATTGAAGGTTTGTAGGAGAGGCAAACCAATCTACGATCGCTTGAGAAATATTGGGACCAAATCCTTCAATTAATTGTAATTCATCCTGAGATGCCTTGGATAAGACATCCAAAGATGAATAATTATCTGCCAGGTCTTCTGATGCGACTTCTCCAACTCCTCTAATTCCAAGAGCTATAATCAAACGCTGCAGCGGCTGCTGGCGCGATTCATTAATTGCCTCTAACAGATTATCTGCTTTTTTATTTGCAAATCCTTCCAGTTTAATCAGGTCTTCTTTCTTGAGGGTGAAGATATCAGCTACATCTTTAATCAATTCTTCGGACACAAGTTGTTCCACATTTTTGATCCCTAATCCGACGATATCCATCGCGCCTCTCGATACAAAATGTTCTATGTTGCGAATTAATTGTTCCGGACAAGCTGAATTCACGCAGTACCATGCCACTTCACCTGGTATATTCTCGATAGGTTCTCCGCATTCCGGACAAACATCTGGAGGATAAAAAATAATTTCTTTACCATTCCTCAATTTCATTTCTGGACCAATTACATAAGGAATCACTTCCCCAGCCCGTTTCACTCTTACCGTATCTCCGATACGAATATCCTTATCGTAGATGTAATCAAAATTATGAAGAGTCGCTTGTTTAACGATTACCCCACCGATGTCGACAGGTTCAAGTATTGCATAAGGAGTTAGGACACCTGTTCTGCCGACGTTAATCCCGATATCGAACAATCTTGTTGTGACTTCCCGCGCGGGAAATTTAAATGCTATTGCGCTGCGTGGATCTTTCCCGACATAACCTAAATCAGCGGCAAGCACCAAATCATTTATTTTGATAACCATACCATCAATTTCATAAGCTAATTGTTCTCGCTTGGTGTTCCAGGCTTCACACTCCTTAATAGTTTCATCTAACATACCAAAAAGATAAATATCTTTTGAAACAGGAAATCCGAACGATTTTAAAAACTGTAATCTATCCCACTGTGTTTCAGGGACATCGCCTTCAGCGGTCACAATAGAATATGTTAAGAGATTCAAAGGGCGCGATGCAGTCAAAACTGGATCAAGTTGTCTCAACGAACCTGCAGCAGTATTCCTCGGGTTGAGGTATGGCTTTTCGCCTTGTTCCAAGAGTTTTCGGTTCAATTCATCAAATTCCTTGAGATACATGAACACTTCTCCGCGTACTACCAGGTATGATGGTGGTACAAGACTCCCTGATTTAATTGGTATTCTTAATGGAATCGAGGGGATTGTCCGTAGATTTGTGGTAATGTCTTCTCCCACTTCACCATTTCCACGAGTTGCACCTTGAATAAATACACCATCTCGATAATGAAGTATTACCGAAAGCCCATCTATCTTCGGTTCAACCACGAATTCAGTATTTTTTACTCGTTCATCTAAACGATATAAACGCTCATACCAGGCTCTCACCTCATCCGCGTTGAATGCATTTGCTAAGCTCAGTATTGGAGCTGGATGTTGTACTTTTGTAAACCGTTCAGAAGGCTGGCTTCCAACTCTCTGTGTTGGAGAATCAGGAGTGATGAGCTCAGGATGTTCTTCTTCAATTTTCCGTAAATCTATTAACAATTGATCGAATTCACGATCGCTGATCAGCGGTTCATCTAATACGTGATATTGATAATTATGGAAATTGATCTCTTCTCGAAGTTTGTTTACTTTTTTTTCGATTTCATTTCCTTTTTTTTCGGTAGACATAGTCGGTATTATAGCCGATATAGACAATCAACCTGTTTTTATATTAATGATTATTTTCATTCTTTCGATGTAAATATGAAAAATTAGCAGCAAATAATAACGTCAGCGTGATCCAAACAAAATCTGCCAGGAATAAATGAACGATCTGCATCCAGATCGGCGCTAACAATATCAAATTTACAATACCAGCAAGCAGTTGGAGGATCACCCCAGAAAATAGAATCCATGAGAAGCGTTTAACCCATTCATCTTCGAAGAATAAAGAGGTCATAACACTTAGAAACATCAAATAAAATCCAACGATAACAGCAATAATTGGGTGCCATATTCGCAGGCGGATTAACAAATGCGCACTATTTGAAAAATCCCCTTGAATTCCCTCAAATATTGATTTGGAAGGAAAAAGCGTATCGCCTAATGCCGTTATTGCTCCCGTCACACCAATTAAAATCACACCCAAGAACCCGAGAATGAAAACACTTGCTAGTAACTTTCTTCCGGTAAAGTGCATCTTCGATTCAGTAGATATCCACCAGGCTGTCAATGTAAGAAATGCCAATAAAATAAATGTGTTGATTAAATGCAAGGCGATAGAAATAACACGACCGGAGGAAGCATCATCTCCCACCCACTCAAACAATACTAAACCAGCTCCTACCAATGCCTCCATAATAATAAAAACCATCGAAAGGACTGCGCCTTTACGGACCAGGTTACCCTTTGGGTAATTTCTAAACGCAAAAATCAACATCAGCAGGACAAGGATTAATGCGATCCCACTTGTCAATCGATGTGCTAACTCGATTACCGTTTCGATTTGAGGTGATCTAGGAATTACCTCACCATTACATAGTGGCCAATGGCTACCACATCCTGCACCCGACCCAGTAGCACGAACATATGCACCCCACAGAATAATAAATATATTGTAAATCAACACAAACCATGAATAGATGGCAAAACGGTTTATTTTCATAATCATAAAGTTCCTCAGAACATTTTCTTCTGGACAGGTTGGTAAAAATCATTTGTGGACAATCCAACCATCGATTTAAAAAGATTGGTTGTTTCTGGTGAAAATCCTGAATAGTCATTATTAAAATACCCAAAGAACCCATTACAGCCGTCCAGACGATCTAGGATCCACGATTTCCATTTAGACAAGTTTTCTCTTCGAGAATTTCTAACTTGATCAAAGCGTGAATATGTTCCGTGTCTTCCAATCCAACGAATGTATAAGAAATCTGCTGTAGGATATATCTGCTGGGGTAAACCCGGATACATGGTTGACGCCCAGCAGACGTTGTAATCCTTTAATAATTGTGAAAGTATCGGGCTATGCGCTGTTTGTGAAGAATCTACATCAAACCAGGAACGGTCTCGAATCTCGATTGCATAACGCAAACCATCGGGGAGCTGTTGAACAAAATCTCCAAGAACTCCCACCTTGGAAGATGTAAATGTAGCAGGAAATTGGATCAAGATAACGCCCAGTTTCTCTTCAAGCATACTTACCGACTCAATAAACGACCTTATCTCGTAGTCAACACCAATTAGTTTAGCAACATGCGTTATTTCTCTGGGAACTTTTACGGATATTTTGAATCGTTCTGAAGTATTATTCTTCCAGCGAATAATCTTCTCACGGTTTGGAGTGCCGTAAAATGTCGAATCGATTTCAACGCTGTTAAAAATACGGCTATAATAAGTCAGAAATTTATTTGGTTTAAATCCTAGTGGATAGAATTCTCCTACCCAGTCTTTAAAACCAAACCCCATCGTTCCAAGATACCATTTGACTTTTTTATCAGGAGAATACATGACAGAAAATGAGATAATCTTCTATGGAGTTGTGTGGTGCTGGCAGAGCAGACGTGCACGCCGATTTCTGGATAAACATAATTTACCATACAGATTTATCAATATTGACAAAGATGGTGAAGGTGAACAATTTGTTTTGGAGACAAATAATGGAATGAGAAGTGTTCCTACAATCCTTTTTCCAGATGGCTCAATATTAGTCGAGCCGAATAATGATGAAATCGCGAACATTTTGAACTTATAATGAGATTATTCGAAGAATGAACTTTAATCTCTCCTCTTTTTATGTCCCCGTAATTTTTTTGTATACAAACAGCTGAAATATTTTTATCCGATACGACCAGTAATATATCTTTCGGTAAGATCATTTTCTGGCCTAGTGAATATCTTTTCAGTGTTTGCATACTCTATTAACTCTCCTAACCAGAATAGTCCTGTAAAATCCGAAACCCTGGCTGCCTGTTCCATATTATGAGTCACGATTACAACGGTATATTGTTCTCTTAAATCGCCGATTAATACTTCAAGTGTTGATGTTGATATAGGATCAAGAGCCGATGCAGGTTCATCCATCAAAATTACTTCTGGTTTGACCGCTACAACTCTCGCGACACATAACCTTTGTTGTTGCCCTAATGACAAGCTGAGAGCACTTTCATTGAGATCATCTTTGACCTCTTTCCATAGCCCAACATTTCGAAGACTCTGCTCAACGATATGATTCAATTCATCACGGCCATTTATTAAACCCAACCTTCGAGGTCCAAAGGCGACATTTTCATAGATAGTCTTTGGGAATGGGTTAGGTTTTTGAAACACCATACCAACTTTCTGCCGCAAACTGGGTAAATTGATTTCTGGATTATAAATAGAGACACCATCTAAAAGTACATTTCCTTTTACACTTGTGTTTGGAATTGTGTCATTCATTCGATTTAGACATCGCAGAAAAGTTGATTTTCCGCATCCAGAGGGTCCGATCAGTGCCGTCACTCTTTTACTGAAAATATCAAGTGAGATCCCATCAAGCGCTTGATTATTTCCATAAAAAAAATCTAAGTCTTGAACCACAATTTTTGTTTCTAAATCAATCATGACAAAGATTTTACTCGAATATTTTAATTTTCTAGGATAATTTCAACCATAATCGCATAATTACTTGTCTGAATATTTCATTATCGTTATAATCCCTGTGATGCAAAAATTTATTTTAGCAGGTTTTGTTTTCCTCATTTGGATGAATGGAGGGTGTATAAATTCATCTGGTCGTAACGACCAAGATATTAGTTCATCTACCGATAAATACATAGAAAACAAAGGTTCCGATACAATTGTAAATTTAGCGCTAGCTTGGGCTGAGGAATATCAAAAATCTAATCAAGATACCCGCATATCCGTAACCGGTGGAGGTTCAGGAACTGGTATTGCCGCTTTAATCAATGGTACCGTTGACATTGCCAATGCCTCCCGCAGAATGAAATCAGAAGAGTACGAGAATGCAGAAGCCAACGGGATCGAACCACATGAATTTATAATAGCGAAGGATGCTATCGCAGTAATTGTCAATCATGCGAATCCAATTGATAAACTTACGCTGGAACAAATCTCCGATATCTATTCTGGAAAGATCAGAAATTGGTCGGTTCTGGGAGGAGAAGATCTGCCAATCGTTCTTCTTTCGCGCGAAACAAACTCAGGTACTCATGTTTATTTTCTCGAGGAAGTTCTCAGACTTGGGGATAAGAATAATCCAACTCTTTTTTCTCGTGATACACTGCTGCTTCCTTCATCAGAAGGTATAAGTTCCGAAATCAGACTCAATCCAAACGCAATCGGCTATGACGGTTTGGGATATGTAACACCGGATTTAAAAGTTATCGCGATAGCAAAAGATCCTGGAGCCGCATATATTCTTCCAACTCCAGAAACAGTAATCGGCAATACATATCCCATTGCACGAGATTTATATATGTATACGAATGGTGCACCTTCTGGAGCTGTAGAAGAATATATTAATTGGATTTTCACTCCTGATGCCCAGAATATCGTGTCGGAGTTAGGCTTTATTCCAATCGTAAATCCTTAATGGATTATCTTATTAAAATTAGTAATGTTTAAATCAAGGGATTGGTCAGAATTCGTAATTACCCGAATTATCAAACTCACGGGTTATTCGACTATTATATTTGTTGTTTTAATATTCTTTTTTCTATTGAATGAAGGATTCCCCACATTTATTGAAGTACCTTTTGCATCGTTAATAAGTGACCGATGGTACCCAATCGAGGGCTATTACGGCATTCTTCCGCTGCTCATAGGTTCACTTGTAGTTACAGTAGGTGCAACAACCATAGCGATTCCGGTTGGTTTATGCACAGCCATTTTCATTTCAGAAATTTCTCCCAGATGGCTAAGGGATATTCTTAAACCCGCGGTAGAAATATTGGGTGGGATTCCTTCTGTTGTCTTAGGTTTTCTCGGAATCATTGTTCTCTCTCCATATCTCAGGGTACTGCTCAATCTTCCAACTGGACTTTCTGCTTTTACGGGAGCCGTACTCTTAGCTGCAATGTCACTTCCTACGATTGTTTCGATTGCAGATGACGCGTTAGATGCTGTGCCGCGTTCTTACCGTAATGCATCACTGGCTTTAGGTGCTACTGATTGGCAGACAATATGGAATGTTACTGTGCCTGCTGCCCGCTCTGGAATTCTGACTGCATTTATGCTCGGAATTGGCCGCACGATCGGAGAAACGATGACTGTGATGATGGTCACAGGAAATGCGCCCGTTTTATTCAAAGGCTTTTTGTCATTCTTATACCCAGTTCGCACAATGACTGCAACGATCGCCGCTGAGATGGGAGAAGTTGCCACAGGAAGTATTCACTACCATATATTATTTTTTATTGGGATTATTCTTTTCCTGTTTTCCCTTGTAATTAACATTACAGCTTCTGCAGTTGTGTTCCGGCAGCACAAGAAAGTTGAAAAGATATTATCCTGATTTTCTTCTTAATATTCCATTATGTTTAAGGTAAACCTCTCAACACCTCAATCTCGTTTGACAATACAAAAAATCGGATATCTATCCTTGACATTGATCGCAATCTTGACAGTTGTTCCAATTATCGCGATTGTTGTGCATATTTTCATTCAAGGATTTTCAGCCATTTCATGGGAATTTTTGACTGGTTTTCCCAAAGATGGAATGAGAGCGGGAGGAATTTTTCCCGCAATTGTGGGCACCTTCTACTTGACATTAGGTACGGCAATTTTTTCAATCCCCATCAGCATAGGGGCTGCAGTTTACCTGTCGGAATATGCCTCGGAGAATCGCTGGACACAAATTATCCGTATCGCCATCATTAATCTAGCTGGAATTCCCTCAGTGGTTTATGGATTGTTTGGATTAGGTTTATTTGTAATATTCCTGCAATTTGGAACCAGTATCCTTGCGGGCTGTCTCACCCTTTCGATAATGACATTGCCGATATTTATCAGTACTGCAGAAGAAGCGATGCGCAGTGTGCCCCAATCTTTTCGAGTAGTAAGTATTTCTTTGGGAGCGTCTCAATGGCAGACTATACGCCGAATCGTATTACCCCAAGCCCAACCGGGCATATTAACCGGCGTAATTCTCGGTTTAGAAAGGGCTGTAGGGGAAACCGCGCCAATATTATTCACTGCGGCTGCTTTCTTTTTACCACAGCTTCCTAACTCCCCTTTTGATGCTACAATGGCGCTCCCCTACCACTTATTTGTAATTTCTACCCAGGTGCCCGGTATGCCAGTCAATCTTCAATATGGCACAGCATTAGTACTGCTATTATTCATCCTGGGAATGAATATCCTTGCCACACTTGTAAGATCACACGCACGTAAACAACGCCAGTGGTAAATCTAAATAATCAATGCACAAACTTATAATTGAAAATCTCACCCTAAGGTATTCAGATGGTGTGGAAGCGTTAAGAGATATCAATATAAATATACCCGTAAATAAAATTACCGTTATGTTCGGGCCATCTGGAGGCGGTAAATCATCTTTACTACGAGTTATTAATCGTCTCAATGATCTAACAGACGTAGATCACATATCGGGAAAAGTGCTGCTGGTCGATGACAAAGAGATCGCCAAAGACATACTTGACCCTAACCTTGATGTCATAAATCTCCGCCGCAGTGTAGGTATGGTATTTGCTCGTCCCGTGGTTCTTCCATTGAGCATTCGTGACAACATTACGTATGGATTGGAAATGGCAGGCGAAAAAGATAAAAACACCTTAGAAGGTACAATGGAAATATCCTTAAAACAGGCGGCCTTGTGGGATGAAGTCAAAGACCGGTTGGATGAACCTGCAATTGCTCTTTCTGGTGGTCAGCAGCAGCGATTATGTCTTGCGCGAAGTTTAGCATTAGAACCAGAATTAATCCTTTTGGACGAACCAACTTCAGGCTTGGATCCGATCTCGACGGGATTTATAGAAACCACTCTGCAAGAATTAAAAAAGAAATATACAATAATACTTGTACCTCACTCTGTGCAACAAGCCGCAAGAACAGCAGATCTGGCAGCTTTTTTCCTTCAAGGTGATTTAATCGAATATGGGCATGGTGATGAACTCTTTGTAAATCCTCAAGATGAGCGTACAGCCAATTATATTGAAGGTCGATTCGGGTGATGTTTCTGGCTTTTTAAGGAGTTAATTAATGACATCAAGAATCTTATTAGATAAGAAAATCCAACATTTATTGGATGAGATATTAATTTTGGACAGTATGGTGGAAACTGCAACTCTTGAAGCGGTCGGTGCTTTGAAAAATCATGATCTCGAATCAGCCCGCAAAGTAAGGAACAATGATCGATTGATTAACAAAAAACGGTTTGATCTGGAAAATGATATCATTGTCACCATTGCGACTGTGCAGCCAATCATGGCTGGAGACCTGCGTCTGATAGCTTCAATATTGGAGGTGGTAGGGGAACTTGAACGAATGGGTGACTACGCCAAAGGCATTGCTAATATTTGTCTTCAAATTGGCAACCAACCTCATATTAAACCGCTTATCGATATTCCGCGCATGGCAGAAATTGCGATTGATATGCTTCATAGGGCTGTCGGAGCATTTATTGCTCAAGATTCGGAAGCAGCCATTCTGATACCGGATGATGATGAAAAAGTAGATGCCCTATATAACCAGATTTACCGTGAACTTGTCGCGATAATGCTTGCCGATCCCACTACGATTGACCGGGCAAATTTATTGATGTGGGTAGCCCATAACTTAGAGCGGTTAGCAGACCGGGTGACCAATATTTGTGAAAGAACGATATTCGTGACAACTGGAGAACTTCGAGAACTTTCTCCTTCCGATGATGAAATTCAAACAAAAAATGAATAATAAAGAATTGTTCTTTACCATCAAATTCTACGCATTATCTGAGGTCTGCCATTGAATTTTGAGTTATAAAATCTCAATTATTACAAATACAGGAAAAAAATCAATTGCACGAGTAGACAATTTTGATTAGACTATGAGTGAAAAGTGAGGAATCTATGGATGCAGTTAAAGTAATTCTATACATCGCCGCCGCAATCCTAATTTTTTTCGGTGTCCTGTTTATATGGGGGGCATTTAGTCCTACAGGCTCTACCGGATGGATACCAGTAGGGATTATCAGTGTTGCAATCGGATTTGGATGTATTTGGCTTGCTAGCCGTAGAAAGCCTGCGGAAACATCTGAAGGTACATCCATTACTTTGAATGTCGACCTACCCGGTAAAGTTGAATTGGATAAATTATCCTGTCAGAATTGCGGTGGGACAATCACAACGGATAATATTAAAATGGTAGCAGGCGCTCCAGTGGTGAATTGTCCTTATTGTGGCACGTCTTATCATATAACTGAAGATCCCAAATGGTAATTTTTATCATCGAGACATAAATAACTGATATTATAGATATCGAGAAAAGGAACAAATGGAGTGGTTCATGCGTAATTCTGCGGTTGGTTTGTTGATCATATTTACAATTTTACTCCTTCCAGTAAGCGCGTTTGGACAGAGTTACCTTTTCAGTCTGGACAAACTCGATGTGCATGTATTTATCGATGAAGACGGAACATACGCAATCGATTACATCTTAATATTCACCAACAATATCTCTGCTTCACCAATAGACTATGTCGATTTAGGTTTACCAAATTCAAATTTTGACGTAAATCGCATTCAGGCAGAAGTGGATGGAACACCAATCACAAATATATCCAAAGGTGATTATCAGGGAACAGGAACTGGTGTAGCGCTTGCTCTGGAAGAGAATGCCATCCAACCTGGCCAAACAGGGGAGGTTCATGTATTGGTTGAAGGTGTAAATGGGGTGTTATATCCCGATGATGAAGATGAGAATTATGCCAGCGCGGTGTTCTCTCCTGTTTATTTTGGATCGCAATACCTTGAAGGTGGTACTGATTTCTCAGTGACTTTACACCTGCCACCTGGTGTTCAACCCGAAGAACCTCGCTGGCATGCTGCACCTGCCGGATTCCCGAGTGAGCCGGTAACGGGCACAGATGGAAATGGACTGGTTACTTACACCTGGACCAATCCGAATGCTGTCGGGTACGAACAATATAGGTTTGGCGCTTCTTTCCCAAAAGAATATATTCCTGAGGACTCAATTGTGACTTCAAATTCCAATACTCTTGGAATACTTGGTCTTCTTGGTGTAGGAGCTGAGGCGCTCTGCCCTCAAACGATTTGCTGCGGATTTATACTGCTGGTTGCCGGCATGATTTTTATGTCATACCGAAGTTCTCAGCAGCGTAAGCTTGCATATTTACCTCCCAAAATGGCTATAGAGGGACATGGCATCAAGCGCGGTTTAACGGCAGTTGAAGCAGCGATACTTTTAGAACAACCCATGGATAAGATACTTACCATGATTCTTTTTTCTACAATAAAAAAAGGAGCGGCTACTGTAATCAATCGGGAGCCTCTCGAAGTAGAGACAATAGATATCATTCCTGAAAATTTACACCAGTATGAAACCGATTTTCTGAATGCGATCCAGGAGAAAAAGGCAAGCGAAAAGCGTAAAGCTATGCAAACTGCTATGATTGATCTAATTAATAGTGTCGCAAAAAAGATGAAAGGTTTCAGTCGTAAAGAAACCCTCACTTATTACAGAGAAATTGTTAATCGCGCCTGGTCCCAGGTCGAAGCTGCGAAAACACCTGAAATAAAAAGCGAAAAATATGAAGAATATATGGACTGGACGATGGTGGATGAGGATTACGAAGACCGTACAAAAGATATCTTTCGCACAGGTCCAGTATTTATTCCAACATGGTGGCCGAGATATGATCCCGGTTATGGACGTCAAGTGCCCAGTACACCTGGATCCACTGGAACGCAGATTCCTTCTTCTGGAGGGGGAGGTATTTCGTTGCCGCAACTTCCCGGTTCGGTATTTGCAGCCTCAGTAGTAAATAGTGTACAAAATTTTTCCAGTGATGTAGTCGGAAATATCGCGGATTTCACATCCGGAGTGACACAAAAGACCAATCCCATCCCGGTTTCAAGCCGCGGCCGTGGTGGCAGCGGCAGGAGTTTTAGCAGTGGTGGAGGATGCGCATGTGCCTGCGCTTGTGCAGGTTGCGCATGCGCCTGCGCTGGAGGTGGAAGATAGATAAATCTTTTATCCGCCTGATTTATAGCTAAGTTTACTAACGATTGAAAGTAAAATTTATATGAAGTTTCTTAAGAATTTTTCTAATTCAATTAATCGGAATAATAGTCAGGACAAATCTCCTGAGTTATTTCACTATAAACGACAAAAGGTTGGCGAACTGAGCCGCATCCATTTGCGTGTGGATCCGGATGGCACTGGATTGTTATTGGTAAACGCGAGCAAGGTAATTCACCTTAATCCAACTGCCGCATATATGGCACACTTATCTCTTGAAGAAATTCCCGAAGATCAGGCAATATCAAAAATAAAAAAAAGGTATAAAGTAACAAAGGAGGCTGCTCAAAGTGACTATTTGGATTTTCAAATTCAATTAGATGAGTTGATCCGGCCGGATGGTGTCTGTCCTTTACACGATTTAGAACTCGAAATTAAGCCGCCATTTAATGTTGAACCATCTGCACCTTACAGGATGGATTTAGCGATCACGTACCGCTGTAATAATGATTGTCCCCATTGTTACAATGCCCGGCCCCGAAATTACAGAGAACTCGATACACAAAGCTGGAAAGATATCCTTGACAAACTCTGGGATTACGGAATTCCTCATATCGTATATACAGGAGGCGAGCCGACCATAAGAGCTGATTTATGTGAATTAATTGCATATGCGGAAAAGAATGGGCAAATTACAGGAATAAATACAAATGGTCGGCGATTAAAAGATCCTGATTTTGTTAAACAGTTGGTTGATGCTGGATTGGATCATGTTCAAATAACATTCGAATCTCATAACCCTTCAATCCATGACGAAATGGTCGCAGCACGAGGTGCTTGGGAACAGACAGTATCAGGTTTAAATAATGTACTGGAAAGCCCCCTGTTTGTTATGACCAACACGACCATGCTAAACGCAAACAGCCCCTATCTTGCTGAGACACTAAAATTCTTAGCAAATATGGGTGTACCAACGATCGGATTAAATGCCCTGATATACTCCGGTAAAGGTAAAAATGTTGGTACCGGTATCAAGGAAAGTGAATTATCCCCTCTTCTGGAAACCGCCCGTCTTTTGACCCAAAAGTATAACCAGCGTTTGATATGGTACACACCCACTCAATACTGCAATTTTGATCCTATGCAGCTTGAACTCGGAGTCAAAGGCTGCACTGCTGCACGTTATAATATGTGTATTGAACCTGATGGCGTAATCCTTCCATGCCAATCTTATTATGTTAAGCTGGGAAATCTATTGGTTGATGACTGGGATTCTATCTGGAATCATCAACTTGCTGTTTCATTGAGAGAACGTAGAAATATTCCTGCTAAATGCCGTACCTGTGTTCTATTGTCCGAATGTGGTGGCGGGTGTCCACTGTATTTCCAGCATGTTAATGATCAAAATAAACATGAGGAAAGTATTGATAACTTTCACCACTTCGTATAAATATTAAATTCTTCTGAAAACATTATGACCAAAATATTGAAAACTTTCGAACAATTAATCTCCCCACCAAAGCCCATTAAAGCTGGAGTTTATCATTACATTTCACCTCCAGACGATCCACGCAACTACCGGTTACATTTGAGAATCGAGAAAGATGCTAATGGAATTCTGATCTTGAACGCCAGTACAATTCTCCATTTAAACCAAACCGCTGCTGAATATGCATATTATCTTATACACAATGAAACACCAGACAATGTCGCCCGAATGATGTCTGAGAGATACAAGATTGACAAACCTCAAGCAAAAATTGACTATCTGGGTTTATCAGATAATATCCAAACCCTATTATCTACACCGGATCTTGATCCTGTGACATTCCTTGATATTGATCGTGTGAGACCATTTACCGGCCACATTACTGCACCATATCGACTGGACTGCGCAGTGACATATAATTTACCAGATTCGGATGATCCAAATGCGGCTCCCATCGATAGAGTTGATCAAGAATTGAACACAGATCAATGGAAGGAAGTAATCGATAAAGCCTGGCAGGCAGGAATTCCGCATATCGTATTTACTGGTGGTGAACCGACACTGCGTGAAGATATTACCGAACTGTTATTACATGCTGAAATGAATGGACAGGTAACCGGTCTGTTGACAAATGGGCTCTTATTAGGAGATAAATCATATCTTGATACGTTGTTGGATACAGGTTTGGATCATCTCATGCTGATCTTTCAATTTGAAAATGAGACTTTTATGGATGCGCTTCAAAATTCACTCGCCG
>Ga0180438_10000894_pt1 | contig 54622 bp, 47 predicted proteins | sample SS_ome_12_FD_132455 | JGI IMG/M metagenome (GOLD analysis project Ga0180438, IMG submission 132455) | Hypersaline lake sediment archaeal communities from the Salton Sea, California, USA - SS_3_D_2 metaG | ecosystem: Environmental > Aquatic > Non-marine Saline and Alkaline > Hypersaline >... | reverse complement strand
TACCGTGGAGAGCAAACGGCTGTTTATCTCGTAGATGATCTGGAGGTGACGCGGAAGGACGCGTCCAAGCAATTCCACAGGCCATTTCTCAAGGGCTTCCGGGAGTATTGTGTGGTTCGTATACCCGAAGGTGTTTACGGTAATTTCCCATGCGTTCTCCCAGCTTAAACCCTCGAGGTCAACGAGTATCCGCATCAAATCCGCAATGGCGATCGCCGGATGGGTGTCATTCAGCTGTATTGCGACCTCTTGGGTAAATTTTTCGAAGCCTTCGGGATGCACCTTCCTGTATCGTCTGAGGATGTCCTGCAGGGTTGCGGAGACGAAGAAATACTCCTGCTTCAGTCTCAGCTCCTTCCCCTCGAATATGTTGTCATTCGGGTAGAGAACTTTGGAAATGGTCTCCGAATGCGCTTTGTCGGAAACTGCCTTTTCGTAGTTTCCATGGTTGAAATAATCAAGGTTAAACTCCCGTGTCGACTTTGCCGCCCATAGCCGCATGTTGTTCACTGTATTGTTTCGGTAGCCCGGGATGGGTGTGTCATAGGCCATAGCCATGACCTCCTGGGTATCCACCCAGTCGCAGCGGAATTTTCCCTCTTTGTCGGTATACTGGTTTACTCTTCCGTAGAATTGAACCAGGTGGAGATGTTCCGGCCGCTCAATTTCCCAGGGATTTCCATATCGAAGCCAGTTGTCAGGAGTCTCGACCTGAAAGCCGTCTCTGATCCGCTGGAAAAAGATCCCGTATTCGTATCGTATTCCGTATCCATAGGACGGAAAGCCGAGAGTTGCCATGGAATCCATGAAGCAGGCTGCAAGCCTTCCAAGTCCTCCGTTTCCAAGACCCGCGTCGAACTCCCTCTCCTGGAGTTCCTCAAGGGTATATCCTTCCTCAAGCAGGGCCTGCGTGACGCTGTTCTCGAGTCCCAGATTGATGATCGCATTTGAGAGCATTCTCCCCATCAGAAACTCGAGCGAGAGATAGTAGATACGTTTGGAGGGTTTTTTATAGTACGTTTGTTGGGTTTCTATCCAGCGCTCGACCAGCCTGTCCCTCACGGTGAGTGCAAGCGCCCTGAACAGATCGTGCGGGGTTGCGCTGTACTCATCCTTTGCCAGCGAATACTCCAGTTGATTCACAAAGGAGTTTTTGAGGGCGCTCACATCATTACTCTTGAAAGGATTGGTTGATGGGGTTATTCTCTGACTCTGCTTCTCCTGTCGTGTGCTCATGGATATTTTCCTTTGGGGGTGTTCCTTTCGAAATTTTTCTTTCAGCGAAGGCACCCAGTCAATCTATCCGGACATGCACAGACTCGTTTCATGGGGGTTGCGATTTCGCTTATCATCATATTCGTCATGAGATGCACGTTTGGTGATTGAAAATGATGCATCGAGTTATGAAAAGATGCGATGAAGTAGTCCCACTGACTGAATGAACGAACACAGAGGCAACCATGTGTATGGACGAGAAGGCTCAAACCGGTGTATAGAAGTGAGGACTCCTTACTCTCCACACCATCCACTTTTTTTGAGCCAGAGATCGACAAGGGGTCCCTCTGCGCCGAAGACTGGATCTGACTGTGGATCGGGAACCCGTTCGATGTTTCGGTCAGTCCCAGGCCGCTCTCCCTTCCTCCCGTAGCACATGTCCCACATCTGACCCACCGGATATGCTCCGACAACCGCGAAATGGCCGGTTCTGTGAAGACATTTGTGGGCGACGCCGGCTGGGATCACCACCACGTCCCCTGGTCCGAGCTCACACGTGAACCCCTGCGCTCCCCCAAGCTGCACCTTGGCCGAGCCACTGTACACTCCAAGCACTTCGTGAGCGGTGCTGTGGTAATGGTGTTGGGAGTATATTCCGTTTCGCCAGGAGTTGATCCAGTGATTCCGATGGAAGAGCTCTTCGATCTCCGAAGCTGTGCGGGAAGATACCATTTGACCATTCCTTCGTGAGCCTTCCCACACGAGTACGTCTCTATAGAGGAGAAGCGGAAGCCGGCTGTTGTTCGGAAAGAGCCCGTCGTCCGTTAAGATGATAGAATCAGCCTTTTCATGTCTCTGCGTCACTTTGTCTTTCATGACACTCTTACATTGCAACGAATTACGAGTCCGGTCAACAGGAATGTTCTCTCCCTCAAAGGGCGGCATACTGCGCGAACGTTTCCCGTAAAGGAATTTCCACTTGACCGATGAGAAGCGCACACTATTATACATGGTATTCAATTATATCGGCTGGAAAATGCGCATTATTCCCCATCTGACCCCAATGCACGAGGTATTCGACGATGAACATACTCGATTTTTTTGCGAAAAGACACATCCTTGCAACTCTTTTCACAATATCCATCGTCCTGCTCGGCCTGAACTCCCTGAGGACCCTGAAGCGGGATCAGTTTCCTGAAGTCGATTTCGGGGAGGTTATCATCACCACCACCTTCCCGGGCGCTTCTCCGGAGGATGTGGAGCTGAACGTGACCAACAAGCTCGAGGACGAGCTCAAGAACGTGACCGGTATAGAGCGCATCAGTTCGACCTCCACAGAAAACCTCTCGATCATCGACATCAGGATAGACCCGGATGTCAAGGACATGGAGGGGGTGAAGACAGATATCCGTGATGCTGTGGGAAGGGTGACCGATCTTCCTGAGGAGGTGACGGAATCCCCCCTCATCACAGAGATCAAGACATCCATCTTTGATATCATCGAGGTCGGGGTCACCGGCAATATTCCCTATTCGGAAAAACGGGAGATCGCAAAACAGCTCGAGAAGAAGCTTAAGAACATCCCGGGAGTTTCAAGCGTCGAGAAGTTTGGATATCTGGCGCGGGAAGTCAAGGTCGAGGTCGATCCCGCGAAGCTCGAACTCTACCAGATACCCCTCATCGAGATCATACGGGCAGTGCAGGCCAGAAACATACGGCTCACCGGCGGTACCTTCGAGTCCTTCACCAGTGAGAAGAACGTCGTCACACTCGCGCAGTTCAGAACACCACTGGAGGTGAAAGAGGTCATTGTCAGGACTTCCTTTGAAGGACCGCTGATCGTGGTGAAGGACCTCGCCGTGGTCAGGGACGACTTCGAGGAGGAAAGCGTGCTTTCCCGGATTGACGGCAGAGATGCAATCTCCCTTGTGGTATACAAGAATGAGACTGCTGACATCATACGGACTGCCAAGGAGGTCAAGAGGCTGATCAGGGAGGAAGGTGCCCGCGGTATCATATCCGGATATGTGGAAACAAACGGGGAGTCAGTTCCGGGGGTATTCGAAAAAATCAGGACGTTCATAAGAGGGTACAGCGATGCACCGCACATCTACCGCTACGGACCGGTTCAGATCGTGTACGCGGACGACCGCTCTCAGTATGTTGAGAACAGCTTTCACATCGTTCTGAACAACGGAGCCATCGGGCTTGTGCTCGTGATCGTGGTCCTCACCATATTCCTCAGCCTCAGGACCTCCTTCTGGGTGGCGATGGGAATTCCGATCTCCCTTCTCGGGGCGATCTTTCTGCTTCCGCAATTTGGCGCCTTTCTCGATACCATCTCTCTCGCTTCGCTCATACTAGTGATCGGTATAATCGTTGATGACGGAATCATCATCTCAGAGAGCATATCCTACCGGCGCTCGATCGGGGACTCGCCTCTTGAGGCCGCGGTGAACGGAACGCGTGCGGTGTTCTGGCCTGTGGTGACCACGGTGCTCACCACATTCCTGGCCTTTGCGCCCATGTTCTTCATGACCGGGCTGATGGGTAAGTTCGTCTACGTCATACCGCTCACTGTGAGCCTTGCGCTCTTCGTGTCCCTGGCCGAAGCGGTAATCGCGCTCCCCGCACACCTGAAACGGGGAATGGAGCGTACCGCAGGAGCTGCAGCGCGGGCTGCCGCACGTTCCTGGTTCAATGCGCTACGGAGATTCTATAAAAAGTTCGTCTACCGCCTGCTCAAGCTCAGGTATCTCATTGTGGCGCTCTTTCTCGTTGTATTTATCGCTGTGCTCTGGTATGCAAGGAACAATATGGATTTTGTCCTCTTCCCTTCAAAGGGCGCAGACCGAGTTTTCATCGGAGTCGAAACCCCCACAGGGACGTCTCTTGAGGCGACCTCCGAACGGGTCAGAGAGGTGGAAGCGATCCTTCAGGAGCTGCCGGAGGAGGAGCTCGATGGATTTGTCACCAGGGTCGGAACCCTGAGCTGGGTATGGGCGGGCGAGGGAGAAAACTATGCGCTCATCAAGATGAGCCTCACACCCTATTCAGAAAGGATCCGCACCGCAGATGAGATTGTGGAGGAGATACGGGTGAAGAGCCAGGGGGTTGAGGGGATCGAAAAGCTTCTCTTCTATGTGGATGCCGGTGGTCCCCCGGTAGGCAAAGCCATCACGCTTCGTGTCATCGGAACAGACGATGAGATGAGAAAAAGCCTCGCCGATCTGATCGTGACCCTGCTTCAGGGGATCGAAGGAGTGAAGGACATCGACCGGGACGACAAGCTCGGAAAGGAGCAGATCGAAATAGAACTGGATTACGAGAAGCTCGCTCGTCGGGGGCTTACGGTCGCGGACATTGCAACGAACGTCAGGATTGCCTATGACGGACAGGTAGTGACAAGCCTCAGGGACGGTGACGAAGACGTGGAGTTCAGGGTGCAGCTGGCCGAAATTGCCAGGAGAAATGTGAGGTTTTTGAGAAGCCTTCCCATCCCGAACGTCCAAGGACGCCTCATACCACTGGCAGATGTGGCCCGTCTGAAAACGGGTCCTGGACCAAACGCACTCTACCACTATGACGGGGAGAGGACTACTACCGTGGAGGCGGACGTGGATCCTGAGGTGATTACCTCGATCGAGGCGGTCAACCTGGTGCTCCGGCAGATCGACCTGGAAAAACAGTGGTCAGGGATGAAGATTATTGTCGGTGGTGAAGCTGAGGAGAGCATGAAATCGATCTACAGCCTGCTCATCACCTTTGTCATCGCCTTTGTAGGCATCTATTTCCTTCTGGTGTTGCTGTTCAATTCCTTTTCCCAGCCCTTTCTCGTGATGATCGCGGTGCCCTTCGGGCTCGTGGGAGTGATCGTTGCCCTTGCCCTCCACCACGAACCGATCAGTTTCCTCGCAATGATCGGGACGATCGGGCTTGCCGGCGTGGTGGTCAATGACTCACTCGTGCTCGTAAACCACATCAACGAGCTCAAAACCCGGAAACCGGACGAACCTGTGCTCATGATCCTGGCAGAAGGTACATCGAACCGGCTCAGGGCGATCATCCTCACCACGATAACGACAGTGGCAGGACTCCTTCCCCTCGCCTATGGCATCGGCGGGAGCGCACTGTACATGGCTCCCATGGCACTCGCGCTCGGATACGGTCTTCTCTTTGCCACTCCACTGACGCTTGTGCTCGTGCCGTGTCTTTACGCAGTGGGGCATGACATACGAACGCTTTTCAGCAGGTCGAAATAACGAAGAATTGGGAGGAAAGAATGTCGAAACAGGTTCTTGTGCCAATTGCTGATGGCAGTGAAGAAATCGAAGCTGTTTGCATTATCGATGTATTGAGACGTGCGGGCGCGGAGGTCACCGTCGCCTCAGTGAACAAACTTCAGGTCACTGCATCAAGGGGGGTGCGAATCGTCGCCGATGCGCTCATCTCTGAATGCCAGGCCAATACCTATGACCTCATTGCCCTTCCGGGAGGCATGCCAGGCGCAGAGCAACTGAGAGATTCAGAGATACTCACAAAACTTTTAAAACGTCAAGTCAGAGAGGGAAGATTATGTGGGGCCATCTGCGCTTCCCCTGTGATCGTGCTCCAGCATCACGATCTGTTGAAAGGGCGAGCGGCAACGAGCCATCCGGGGTTCAGTGAAAGGCTTGAAAATACCGAATGCATCGATTCCCGTGTTGTGGTGGATGGCAACCTTGTCACAAGCCGCGGGCCCGGCACTGCTATCGAGTTTGCTCTAAAGCTTGTTGAGATTCTCTTCGGGAAAGAAAAAGCCTCTGAAGTCGCGGCTCCTATGATCGTTCGTTGATGACTCACGGGGAGCCTATTATCTGAGCGAGACAGAAGCAATGGGTGATACGTTTCAGTATTCTATCCGCAGGATTGAGAGCCTCACATTGCCTGCCGGGATCTTCAGAACGACGCTCTCGCCAACTCGCTTCCCGGTGAGTGCCCGTGCGATCGGCGAAAGCCAGCTGATTAAACCCGCAGAGGGGTCGCTTTCGTCTACACCGACAATCCTGTACGCCTTCTCGGTCCGGTCGTTTTCGAGCACACTCACCTGCGCACCGAAGGCCACCCGTCCAGGGTCCTGCTTCTTAGGGTCAACAACCTCGAGATTTTCGAGCATCTTCGTGAGATACTGGATGCGACGATCGATTTCCCTAAGCCTCCTCCTGTCGCTTAACACCCGCTCTCTCTCCCACCCGCTCTCTTCCGTTACGTTTTTCGCAAGCCGCGCGAGAAGCTCCGGACGTTCCTCGTTGAGGAAGCCCGTGAGCTCGTTCTCCATCCTTTCAGCACCTTCCTGCGTCATATAATTTTTCACCCCTTCAGGAAGGGGGTATTTTACCTCTGGAAAATCGTCATCCATGAAGTCGTTATCCGACTCGCTGAGGAAAGCCCTGCTCATTTTTATCCTCCACTCATTTGTACTGGACCATACCTTATTCATAATGCGGGATTGAAAAAATATCAACTCTCTTTCTCAGTTGATCGAATGAGCCGAACCAGAGAGTGGAGTGTGTACAGATTAAGAAGATATATTTGTAAATGCGGTGACCGCTGTTTTATAATTTGAGGGAGCCGTCACTCGGTGTATCGATGGAAAAGCCTGTCCAATGAAAGGTTTCGCATATGCCGGAAGGAAAGATTACGAAAGAAGCGGATGACTTCGAGCACGCGTCAGGTCGTAAAGAGAAACCGGTGTCCAGAAGCGCAAATAAACCGGTGAAAGTTCTTCATACCGATGCCTTTTTCGAGCGGGTTCTGAATGCCCTGAACGACCTCGTGTTCATAAAGGACAAGAAGCACAGGTGGGTATTTCTGAATGATGCCTGCTGCAGGTTCTGGCAGTGCAGGAGGGAAGAGCTGATCGGAAAGTCAGATTATGATTACTTCCCGAAGGATCAGGCTGACGTGTACTGGAGAAAGGATGAGGAGGTTTTCAGGACCAAAACACCAAACCTAAATATCGAGAAGCAGACCATACTGGGCAAGCTCCATACCATTGCAACGATGAAGTCCTTCTACAGGGACGAGCAAACCGGCAAACAGTATATTGTCGGCACCATCAGGGACATCACGGAACACTTCAGAAAAGACATGCTGCTCAGAGAATCGGAGGAAAAGTTTCGAAACCTTGCCGATTCCTCGCCGAACATGATATTCATCAACATACAGGGAAAAGTAGTGTACGTGAACAGGAAATGCGAAGAGGTAATAGGGTTACGGAGAGAGGAATTGCTTTCGCCGGAGTTTCGCTTCGAAAGCATTATTGCACCTGAGTCCAGGGATGTGGTTGCGGTTGCATTCAGGAAACACTTACAGGGAAAGGAAATTTCGCCCTATGAGTATAGCCTGGTCACCAGGCAGGGGAAAAAGCTCAACGTGATCATCACGACGAAACTGATCAACTTCGAGGGCGAACGTGCAATCCTTGGCATCGTCACCGATATTACTGATCTCAAGCACTCTGAAAATAAGTTGAGGGAATCACAAGAGAGGTACAGAAACCTCCTGGAACTTGCCCCTGTCGGGATCGCGACCGTGGGTACCGCAGGAAAGGTCCTGTCGGTGAACAAGGCATTACTGGATCTCACCGGCTATTCTCATCGTGCATTGGTGGGCAGGCATTTTGCGAATGCTCCTATTATCCTCACGCAGCACAGGGCCGGTTTTACGAAGCTGTTTCGGCGGGTGGTGGAAGGGAAGGACATCATTCCTGTTAGATTCAGGTTCAAACGAAAGGATGGAGCGCTCAGGTGGGGGGAGGCCTATGTCGGGTCTATCATTGAAAACCACCTAAAGACGGGTTTTGAGTTAATCATACAGGATATTACAGAACGCCAGGAATATGAGGAAAAACTCCGTAATTCAGAGCTCCTCTATCGGACGACCATAAACTCCATGGGAGATGCGATCCACATGGTGGACAGGGATTTGCGGATCGTACTCTGCAATCAGACGGCCATGGACTGGAGTCGGAATCTCGGGATCGAAATGGAACCACAGGGAAAGCTTTTGAATCAGGCATACCCCTTCCTCTCCAAGCGCTCCCTCAGGGAGTATGAGGAACTATTCCGTACAGGGGAGAGTGTCATCGGCGAAGGCTGTTATCATATCGGCGGGAAGCAACTGGTCACTGAGACCAAGAAGATCCCGATCGTTGAAAAGGGAAGGGTGAACAGGATCCTTGCAGTCACTCGCGATATCACCGATCAGAAAAAAGCGATCGAAGCGCTCAAAGAATCCGAGCGGCAGTACCGAGTTCTTTTCGATTCGGTTGGGGATATGATTTTCATCTTTGACCTGCGTGAGAACTGTATCGAGGTGAATCAAGTGGCCGTGGAGCGGCTCGGCTATACCAGAGAGGAGCTGCTTCAGTTGAGCAGATCGGAATTTTTTCCCCATAGTGAAAACGACAAGATAAAAGAGCACTGCAGCCTGAAGTCAAAGACCGCCAAACGGATATTCGAGACCGCTTTCAGGTGTAAAGACGGTAAAATCGTTCCGGTGGAAGTGCTCTGCAAGAACATCGACTATCACAGGATCACAGCGTTTCTTGCGGTTGCGCGGGACATCTCGGAACGAAAGGAGGCTGAAAAGGCGCTGAAGGAGAGTGAAGAGATGCTCCTTCAGGCGCAGAAGATGGAGGCCATCGGGAGGCTTGCCGGCGGTGTGGCGCACGATTTCAACAATCTTCTCACCGCAATTCTAGGGTATACCGATATCCTTTTGCTCAACACCGGACTGGGGGAAAACGAGAAGGAGTCCATCGGGGAGATCAAGAAATCAGCCGAACGTGCTGCTCTGCTCACACAGCGGCTTCTGGCCTTCAGCAGGAAGCAGGTGCTGCAGCCGAAGATTTTGAATCTGAATACCCTGATAAGAAATCTCCAGGAAATGCTCATGCGCATCATCGGTGAGGACATCCGACTCATCACCCGGCTGAATCCAAGCATCAGGAATGTGAAGGCTGATCCAGGACAGATCGAAAATGTGCTCATCAACCTGGCGGTCAATGCCCGTGATGCTATGCCCAGAGGAGGAACCATAACCATTGAAACGGCAAACGAGTTCCTCGCTGGACGATACTGTCACCTTGGCCATCCGATCCCCACGGGGGAGTATGTGCTCTTCTCCGTATCAGATACCGGCACAGGGATCGATCGTACAATTTCACGGCAGATATTTGAACCCTTTTTCACCACGAAGGAGAAGGGAAAGGGAACCGGGTTGGGACTGTCCACTGTCTACGGTATTGTCAACCAGAGCAGTGGGTATATTTTTCTCAAAAGCAGCCCTGGCATTGGGACCAGATTTACCATCGCGCTTCCCATGTTCAGCACACAGGAATGCAGGGAACGCGAGAGTGAGCGAGAGGGAAGGCCGGAAGGGGGAAACGAAACGCTTCTCGTGGTTGAAGACGAGGAGGCAGTGAGGAAGATGATCGCCTCTTCTCTGAAAACCTTCGGCTACAGGGTAAACGCGGCGCCTGCGGCCTCCGAGGCACTCGAGATATTTCGCGCAGGTGCTATCGACCTGGTCATCACTGATGTGGTAATGCCTGACATGAGCGGAATCGAGCTTGTGGATCGTCTTCGGGAACGCCACAGAAAACAAAAGATACTCTTCATGTCGGGCTACACCGATGATGCAATCGGTCTCCGCGGTGTGCTTGAAGAGGGGATGCATTTTCTGCAGAAGCCCTTCACTCCCTTTCAGCTTGCGGAGAAGGTCCGGCAGGTTCTCGACGACAGATGATCATGCTTCACCTGTTGTGCAAGCTGCTGGACGGTACTCACGAATAGATCCATCTTATTTTTCAGGATACCAGCAAGAACAGGTTTGAACACCCTGCAGAGAAAGTCGATAAACGAGTTGTGAACTAAAACCCATATCTCCAGGTCGCACCGTATGCATCCTGCGTCAGTCGGTTCGTATCGAACTGCAGCAACTACATCGGCTGTGATCACGCCGATGATTCTGTTCTCTATTGCCCCTGTTCCCATGTACTCCCTCTGGTTATGTTTCTTTTTCACAAGCCAGAAACCTCCGCGGAGACCAGTGCTGTCTTCAGCGTGGTACACCCCTTCAGAGGAGGTAACCGTGAGCGAGTGAATGCCATACTCGCGTAAAAGGCGTGACGCATAGGGGAGATCATCGAGAAAAAAGGTCATTTCTGATTCTGTGAAGGTCAGGATAAAACCCTCCACCCTCCGATGAAAGGTTGGACGTTTCTTTACCTCCTTTCCCGGATCAAAATCTGAAGAATATGTTGTAAGGTATGGTGAAAGGAAAAAAACAAGAACGAGGAGATAATGTACCCGTATACGCACTGAGTATCCTCCGGGGGTACTCAAAGCCTAATAGTATTCAATGCCTGTGTCAAGGGTACAGAGAGCGATTCATTGAAACATGGGAGAGAGCTTCTCGATGCTCGTTGAGTATTGAATCGTCGCCTCACTTCTGTTGATCAGAAAAGATCGATTTGGTGAGTTTCTTTTTTATGGAGAGTATCGTCTCCTGAATGACCTCAGCCGGGATATGAGGATGCTCATAGACGGCAGGGTCAGGATCTTTTTCCATTCTGAGCTCATAGATCAATGCATCGATGAGGTGAGTGATGCTGGTGATATCTCTATACTGACTCGATGAGCTTTCGGGTGTGTGATGGAAAAGTGCGGTTTCTATGAATATCTGCGGGAGGTTCCAGTAATCGAGGAAAAATGCACCGACCTCCTGGTGAGTTACCTCATGGAATCCCAGATCCACTTCACATTCGTAGAAATCCTTTTCGGAACGCAGCTGTGCATATTTTTGGACTGATGCGTACCTGTCCGGGAAATACTGGAGAAGAAGCACCTTCCCCACATCGTAGGTAAGACCCACTGAAGGGAATGTCCTGTAAAAATGTGCTTCAGGTGTAAACTTGTGGAGTTGCGGGAGATGGGAATTCATGATGAAGGCGTTGAGAAAGATTTCCTGCAGCCTGTTCATCTGTGTCACATTCCATTTCATTGTATTGATGATTGATATGGTGAGGAGTATGTCCTGAAGAGTGTCGAGACCGAGAGTCACGGCGGCCTGTTTTATTGAAGTGCAGTTTTTTAGTCCGTAGAAGGCAGAGTTTGCGACCTGTAAAACCTTGGTGGCAATGGAAAGGTCCTTCTGAATTATCTTTGAAATTGTGTCCATGGATTTATCTTCGTTCACTGCTTCCATGAACTCCTGATAGAGGTTATCAAGGTGCGGAAGGTTCTCTATCTGGTTTATGATTCCGAGCAACTTTTTTGATTTGAGTGCCTTTCTCATACTCAAGATGTGGTCGATCTTTTCCTCTACATCATCATTCAGCCATGGTTTCAGGATATATGTGGAAGCGAGCCCTCTGGTGAGTGATTCAACAGCCACCGATTTCTCTATGAATCCGCTCAATATTACCCGGTTGACCTCGGGGTATCTTTCCTTCACCATTTTTAAAAACTGAAAACCGTCAATATCCGGCATCCGGTAATCGGTCACCACGATGTCTACACAGGACTCCTCAAGAATGCGAAGTCCGTCTCTTGCACTTTCCGCAGTAACCACTTCAAAAGGCGCGTGCAGAAAACCTCTCCGTATACTTTTAAGAATGTTGATTTCATCGTCCACGAAAAGGACTTTTCCTCTGGTATCCATTGCAGTTCAGTTCCTCTTTCCAGTTCTCCATTCAATGGGCAGCTTTATTGTGAAAGTTGTGCCTTTCTCCACTCTGCTCTCCACGGTAAGATCTCCGCCGTGCTTGTGCACAATAATATCGTAAGAGATGCTCAGACCGAGTCCTGTTCCTTTCCCTGCTTCCTTCGTGGTGAAGAAAGGATCATAAATTTTTCCAATTATTTCTTTCGGGATGCCAGGACCATCATCAGAAATCTCACAGTACACGTATTCGTCATCAGCACGGGTTTTCAATCCTATACGTCCCTTCTGCTCCCGCTTCTGCGATTTCAGAGACTGGGCAGCATTGATGATGATGTTCAGCAGCACCTGATTTATCTCACCTCCCACACACTCTATGAGGGGCACATGAGAATACTCCTTCTCAACCTCAGCCACGTATTTTATTTCATTTTTTGCAACAGTAAGGGTGCTCTCGAGTGCGTCGTTGATGTCATACTGCTCGAGCTCGCTTTCATTGTCGATTCGTGAAAAATTCCGCAGACTTCTCACAATCTCGGTGATTCTTTGAATACCCTCCATGGATTCATTCACAAGGTCATCGATGTCATGAAAAATGTAATGAAGCTTTTCATTTTCTTTGAAGTCATTCATGTGTTCCTGCAGCTGTCTGACCGAGGATGCAGAACCTTCGGCCATTTGAGAGGTCTCTGTTTCAAAGTAGTGTATATACTCCTTAATGATGCGAATGTATGACTTCAGGCTGGTGAAATTGCTGGATATAAAACCGATCGGGTTGTTCAGTTCATGAGCGATGCCGGCAGCGAGCTGTCCGATGGAAGCAAGTTTTTCCTGCTGTATGAGTTTCGGCTGGTTTCTCCTCAGGGTGTACAGAGAGTCGATGAGGTCGACATTCATCTTGTGCACCTGCATTTTGTGTTTCATGATTTCGGTTACATCTCTGATTACACTCACATAGGCAGATACCCCTCCTTCTGTATCCTGGATCGTGCATGAAGTCTGATGAGCCGCAATGAGCTGGCCGTTCTTCTTGACAAGCGTTGCTTCAAACTCCTTTACGAACCCTTTCTCTTCCATTATTTGTTTCCACTTCACCATATTTTTCGGATTCTGGTATATTTTTCCCATTTTCAGAAGACTCAAAAACTCCTCTTTCGAATCATAACCGAGGAGCATCAGTCCTGATCTGTTGATATCGAGAATTCTCATATCGGGAGAGCTTATGAGGATCATCTCAGGGGATGCATGAAAAAAATCTCTGTACATGGAATTGAAATCGAAAGACACGGCGCTCCTTTCTGAACGTACATAAGTGTGAAGGTTACTATTTACCATGGGAACAGTACAGCCCTTTGTAAGGCATTACTAAAAGTATAAATGAGAAAGGTGTTTCACTTCAATTTTATTTAATGTTTCTATGAGAAGCCTGCATTTCGAATCTTTTTTTGCAATTGAATGAACAATTCACTAAAATAATAAGTGTAGGGAAGAGGAATTCGCATTTGTCAAACCCCTCCGGAGGTTTCTGCATGGGAAAGCACAAGATGCTGTTTGTCGATGACGAGGTGAATACCCTCTCGGCGTTCAAACGTCTTTTTTTCAATCATGATGAGCTGGAAATATTTACCGCACGGGATGGTGTAGAGGGACTCAAGATCCTCGGTCTCAACAACGATATCGACCTCGTTATATCGGATATGAGAATGCCCCAGCTCAAGGGAAGTGACTTCCTCACCTATGTGAAGGATAAATATCCGAATGTGCTGAGGGTCATGCTCACCGGGTATGCGGACATGCCAACCACGCTGGAAGCGATCAACAAGGGAGAGGTGTATCGTTTTCTCACAAAACCATGGAACGACGAGGACCTGAAGATTACGGTGCTGAAGGCGTTGGAGTACGCAGATTTAAAAAAAAGAAATGAGGAAATGAGCAAAATCATCTGGCGGAAAAACCGTGAGCTGAAAGTGCTCAACGAGAGCCTCGAGGAGAAGGTGAAAAAACGCACTGCCCAGCTGGAGAAAGCGATCGAAAAACTGAAAGAGATGACAGAAGTACTGAAACAAAATTTCCAGGAAGTCATAATCCTGCTCACCGGCATCATTTCCCTCTTCCACAAGGACCTCGCAGCCCATTCCAAGCGAGTCGCTGCATTTGCAGAAGCGCTCTGCGGTAAACTTTCGATCGACAATGAAGAAAAGGAAATCATCATCCAGGCTGCTTTCCTCCACGATATTGGGCTCGTAGGGGCCTCTGAAGAGATCTATACGGGAAATGTGGACACTCTCGACGAAAAGGGAAGAAACTTCTATCTCTACCATCCCGTTATCGGGGAGAAGATCGTTGGGGCGGTAAAAACATTGAGAAAAATTTCCCGGATCATTCGCTCACACCATGAGGAGTACAACGGGACCGGATTTCCTGACAAGCTGCGAGATGGGCACATACCCCTCGGGTCACAGATCATAAAAATTTCAAGTGATTTCGACGATTTCCGATTCAAGAAAGGGCTGTCAATCGACGATTCAATCAAGGCAATAAAAGAGGGGTCTTATAAGTCATACGATCCGGATATCGTGAACTCATTCATGAAGATTCTCAGCGATAGTTCGACTCAGCAAAAGAGCCCGATAAGCAGGGTAAAGGTAAAGGATCTGATGCCAGGTATGTATCTGATAGACGAGATAACCCTGGAAAACGGTGTGCTCCTCGTACCAAAGGGTGTACTGATAGATGAAATGATCGTCAGGAAAGTGAAGACCTTCTCAGCACTGCTGAGGCTCGACAGGGAAGTGGAGATAAAGAACCTGGAGGAGAATGTCGTCTAGAGCGGTCCGGAGTTCAGGTTCTTCTCTATTTCCTTGAAATACGCGTGCCTGCCGAAGATCATTCTGTCCGGTCCGTTCGTCTTTTCGTCGATATTTTTCACCTGTGTGAAGAGATCTTTCAGAATTTCATAAAAAATTTTTACATTTCCAGGGGCATTGTCAACTGTCATTTTGTAGAGAATCTTGTTGTCTGCAGACATTCGGGTGATGCGTTTTTCGGCGTCACCTTTCATCTTCGCAAGCATTTGTTTTTTCAGCTTATCAAGAAAGCGACTGAAAGAGAGTATCTGATCGTACATCCTCTCCATGTCATACCCCTCACCCTCGTAATATTTGTTGGAGTCGATGAGGTCTTCGACATCAATCCAGTCGTTCTTGGGAATGCCTGACTCATTGAGGTAGTAGCTCACAAACTGGTTGCTGGTGAATACTTTGTAATGCTGCTTCAGATGGTCTATGATTTCGCGTATCGATTTGTCTTTGAAATTCATGACAGGTCACCCCGCTGTGACGAGAGAAAATATACAACAGGTTTGAAATAAAATTTTACATATCTTACAATTTAATACAGATAAATGAAAGAAAATACTTTTAATCGGGAAAATTTTTCGTAAAACAGCTGAATTCTTGAGATATGCAGGTGCCACATGAAAAACGGAGTTCATATCCCCTATAAGGGGAAACCATTATGAGCTTCATGCGTGGATAGGATCTGTAACGGAGACTGAGACTGCATGCAGCATGAGCGCACACGGTGGGGGCTTTTCTTCTTTCTTGTCTCTCCCCTGATCATCACAGTACTGTTACTCCTTATTCATTTTTACCCTCCTGCAAAGGGATCAAGGATTTATGGAACGCTTCTCCCATGTGCCGGAGCTTTGATATCTCTCATCTGCGTTTTTTCAGGGTGGCTTTCCTATCCCCGCGTGCACAATCTGAGGGTATATCTGCTGGGCTCACTCATCGGGCTTGTCGGTCTCACATTTATCCTTTACAGCATTTTTTTCGATAATCCCGCCTCCCACATCCGGGTTGTTTATATTGCGGTTTTCTTCAACTTCCTCGTCGTTTCCGTTTTGCCCTCCTACGCAAAATACCGGAATACCCGCAGGGTGACTCTGTCGATCGTCCTGATGGAGGTGTGCGTGTTTGGGTTCTTCACTGCGTTTCCTTCTCTCACCCGCTGGACATCCGTGCTGGTTTTCAGAGATTTTTATCATTTGGGTGCATGGGGTTCAGTCCTTTGGGCAGGGTTCGTGCTCCTTACGAGCAGCATACTCATGAAGCAAGAATTTTACCTTGGTGGAGTAATTACAGGATGTTCTCTTTTCTACTTGACTGCATGGCTGATCCCTCTTTGGGCTTCATTCAGCAGAAGCACTGAGATGGCGCTCTTCGTTATGGCCTCCATCTACTTCATAGGGGGTATTCTCATTCACTGGTTTTCCAGGATGGAGCACAGGGTCTTTTATGATCCGCTCCTTCAGGTGTACAACCGGCAGTTCTTGAGCAGAATCATCGAGGAGCAGGTAAGTATCAATACAGCACCTCCCTTCGGGGTGGCAATGATCGACATCGACCATTTCAAGAATATCAACGACAGGTATGGGCACCAGGTCGGTGATGAACTGCTCTATCAGATCGCACAAACCGTTCAGCGGGAGGTTGTTCCTGAAGGGGTTGTGTGCAGATATGGCGGGGAAGAAATCGCTGTGTTTTTCCCGCAGAAGCAGATAAAAAAAATAGTACCGATTATGGAGCGAGTTCGTTCTGCAATCGAGCGTCTTCGCGTTTCATCCGGGAAGACATCTCTCTCGGTGACCATTTCCTGCGGGGTATCGCACAGGTGCTCAGCATCCCAGAGCATCTCTGAGGTAATCGCGCAGGCAGATAAAGCGCTATTCAGTGCAAAAAAGAACGGACGCAATCAGGTGAAAGCAGGACGTTCAGTGCTCAGATAATACGAGAGCTCACTATTCTTTCTCAAACTTTAGTGAGACGGAGTTCATGCAGTATCTTTTCCCTGTGGGCTGTGGACCGTCATCGAACACGTGTCCAAGATGTGCTTCGCATCGAGCACAGAGCACTTCTGTTCTCAGCATAATGAGGGATCGATCCTCCCGGGTGGAGATATTGTGCTGGGATAGGGGTGCCCAAAAACTAGGCCATCCAGTTCCTGACTCGAATTTTGTTTCAGAACTGAAAAGGTCTGTTCCGCAGCAGATACACCTGTAAATGCCTTTCTCCTTGTTTCTGTGGTATTCCCCGGTAAAGGGGCGTTCCGTTCCCTTTTTCCTCGTAATCCGGTATTGCTCAGGTGTGAGCTGTTCTTTCCACTCTGCATCTGTTTTGTGTATCTTTTCCTTTACCACGTTTTTCCCAGTGCGGTGTTCGAAAATTGTGAGTGAGAGTTCATTGTTTTGAACCGTTTTTCTGTTCTTCATACATTTCTCCAATACAGAGCACACTCTGTGTTTTTCCATTTCACACTGAAGACAATAACTCGAGAAAATGGTGCGGTCAAGCAGGCCTGTTCTCTGAGAGCCACAGGGATGGGATCTTTTTCTGGAGACAGTCCTATTGACATGAGGGTGAACAGGTGATACAGTGGGGGGAGGAGGATGTATGCGACGGTCAAAAGAGAGAAGGAGCCAGGAAAGGAGAACAGGAAAGGAGAGGCGGTCAGAAAAAGACCGAAGATCCGGAAAAGAGCGGAGAAAAAGTGCCCGGCCTGTGGAGAAGAACGCCCGCTCCGGAAAAGACAGACGTTCAGGTGAACAAAGAAGATGGATTTTGGAGAGAAGATCCGGTATTGACAGAAGGAAAACTCAGGCATAACAGCTTTCCTTCTGCTGACCTCCATTGCGGAGTTTCATCACGCCTGTACAATGTCAGACGAATACTACAGAATGATTTTTTCTTTTCTACTATCTCGTGGCATACATGTCGTTGTGATGGGAATGGGGATGAACCCGATTTCGATCCTCTGCGTGTGAGTTGAAAATAAGTTTTTTTCAAGGAGAAAAAAATGTTCAGGGAATTCAGAGAATTCGCCTTGCGCGGAAATGTACTTGACATGGCGGTGGGAATCATCATCGGTATTGCCTTTGGTGCAATCGTGCAGTCCCTGGTGGCCGATATAATCATGCCACCGATCGGACTGGCCCTTGGAAACGTCGACTTTTCCAATCTTTTCATCCTTTTGAAAGAGGGCAGTTCTCCAGGACCCTATGCATCGCTTGCAGAAGCACAGGCAGTGGGTGCGGTGACACTGAATTACGGGGTATTTGTGACGACGATCATCCGGTTCATCATTATTGCCTTTGCGGTGTTCCTCATGGTGAAGAGCATGAACAGGCTCATCCGCAAGAAAGAACTGCCAGCGGAACCGATGACAAAGGAGTGCCCTTTCTGCTTCTCCGTTATTCCGATTAAGGCGCTCAAATGCCCTCACTGCACCTCCCAACTTGGGAAGTAGAATGTGGTAGACATATAGTCTATTATTTCGAAAGACAATGATCTGACATCGATCAAAGACACTATACTTCATGAACGAGGAGAGATGGATGTCCGAGAGGAAGATAATTCAGGTCGGTATCGTGGTACGGGATCTTGACAGGGCAGTTGAACAGTATTGTGCGGTGTACGGCGCCGGCCCCTGGAGCATATATACCTATGGACCGCCGGAAATGAAAAACTGCACCTACAGGGGAATGCCTTCCGACTGGTCGGCGATTATCGCTTTCAGCTGGCTCGGGGACAGACAGCTTGAGATAATCCAGCCCCTCAAGGGACCCAACATCTATTATGAATTCCTGGAGAAAAAGGGTGAAGGACTGCACCACATCAAGGAATGGGTTGACGATCCTGAAAAGACAGTGCAGGAGTACGCACAAAGAGGGGTGCAGATGATTCAGAGCGGTGAATTCGATGGGAGCCTTTTTTTTTATCTTGATACCGAGCCTTTTCTCGGCATCACGCTCGAGATCACAAGAACCGGCGGAACAAAGCACAGAAAACCTGATAGAGTGTACCGGTGCCCTGAATAGTGTATGTGAAACCTGCTTCAGAAGGCTCTCAAACGCTCAGAACGGTTATCTCCGGTACATTTCTTTGATCACCTGTTCTATAACCGTAACCGCAACGTCTATATCCCGGCGTGTCACCTCTCGCGATGTCACGAAACGGATCAGATTCTCGGATGCCGCCGTTGCGTACACACCCCTCGATGAAAGGACCTTGAGAAATTCCTGAGATCTGAACGCCGGGTAATCGAACCGGGCGAGCAGAAAGTTTGTATGCACTCTGTCAAGTTCGATGTGTATACCCTCGTTTTTCAGAAGTCCTTGGGCAAGCCTCCGGGCATTCTCGTGATCCTTACCGAGCTGCTCAATGTTCTCGTCAGAGAGTGCACGCAGACCGCAGGCGCACAGCCACCCTGTTTGTCTCATGCCACCCCCCAACATTTTCCGGTACCGTTTCGCTTTGCTGATAAATGTTTCGGTTCCACTCAGGATCGAGCCAACAGGAGCACCCAACCCTTTTGAAAGGGAGATCATCACGGAATCAGCACACGCCGAAATTTCAGATGCGGAGACCCCAAGGTAGAGTGAGGCGTTGAACAGCCTGGCCCCGTCAAGATGCACAGGAATGTTGTGCGCAGCTGATATATCCCGGATCCGCCTGAAATTCTCCAGGGGAGGTACGATCCCTCCGTAGCGGTAGTGAGTGTTCTCCAAACATACCAGTGCGGTTTTCGGGTAGTGAATGTTATCTGCCCTGATTGCTTTTTCCATTCCTGATGGGTCCGGTGCTCCGTCTTCACCCCGCACCGTCCTGATCATCAACCCACCGACGCACGCCGCCCCTCCGGTCTCTGAGAGACGAATATGGGCATTTTCCTCCATGATAATCTCATCGCCCCTCTCGGTGTGGGTGAGCAGCGCCACCAGGTTTCCCATTGTCCCGCTTGGAACAAAGATAGCCGACTCCTTTCCGAGCTTCCTGGCGGCGCACTCTTCCAGCTCGACCTGTTTTGAATCCTCGTCGTACACGGAGTCTCCCATAGGAGCCCTGAACGCGTCCTGCTTCATCTCTTCAGTCGGAAGGGTAATAGTGTCCCGTCTCAGGTCGATTTTTTTCATGGCAACTGCTCCTGTGAATGATTGTATCTACATAAAGCTACTCGGGCGAGGAGAAAGCGTCTAGATAAAAGAGCCATCACTGAATATGATCGGCTTAATAGCTTTGATTTTCCCCTTTGAAGGATTTTCCTTTCCTTGACAATTCAGTGATTTTTTTCTATTGTACTGCCATCATTGGTGAAGAGGAGAGTTGAGTGCTATCGAAGCGGCTTGCCCGGTTCGGGACGAACATATTTTCCGAAATGACGAGACTCGCCCAGGAAAAGGGTGCGGTGAATCTCGCCCAGGGGTTTCCTGATTTTGACGGTCCTGAAGTGATCCTGGAAGCGGCGGTGAGGGCGATTCGCGAGGGCAACAACCAGTATGCCCGCTCCATGGGAGATGGACTGCTGGTAGAGGCGATTGCGGACAGGATTTTCAAAAATTATTCACTCCGCTACGATCCCTTTTCAGAGGTCGCAGTTTTTGCCGGCGCAACCGAAGGAATGGCATCGACTTTCCTGGGGCTCATGAATCAGGGGGACGAGGTAATACTATTTGAGCCCTACTATGAGAGCTATCCCGCTTTTGCAGCCCTTGCCGGTGCGGTTCCAAGATTCTGCACACTCCGCTTTCCCGATTTTCAAGTGGATTTCGACGAACTGGAAGGCTGTTTTACTGATCGTACCCGGCTCTTGCTCCTCAACACCCCGCATAATCCTACAGGCAAGGTTTTCACACGGGAGGAGCTTGAAGGAATCGCGGAATTGTGTATGAGACACAACATCATGGTGGTCACCGATGAAGTGTACGAACATCTCGTCTATGACGGTACCTGTCACGTTCCGATCGCGACGGTACCCGGGATGCGGGAGCGCACCATGACAATATCGAGCATGGGAAAGACCTTTTCCCTTACAGGATGGCGAGTCGGCTGGATGACCGGCCCGGAGAAGCTCGTCGCGTCAGTTCAGACTGCTCATCAATTCGTTTCCTTTGCAGCAGCGACACCCCTGCAGACCGCTCTCGCGATCGCTCTTGGTGAGCTGTCCGATGAATACTACGGAAGCCTCCGCAAGGAGTACACCGCCAGACGGAAACTCCTTCTGGACGCACTCACTGAAAGCGGATTCCATCCTGCTGTTCCAATGGGCGCCTATTTTATTCTTGCGGATTTCAGACAACTCTGGGAAGGGGATGATTTGTCCTTTGTCATTCATCTCATCGACCGGTGCAGGGTTGCAGCGATTCCACCGAGCGTGTTTTACGGGAAATGTCCTGAGGAGGGAAAACGCCTGATCCGGTTCGTATTCTGTAAAAAGAATGAAACCCTTGCAAGGGCGGCCCAGCTCCTGAAGTGCTTGAAGAAATGGCGGTGATTTTATCTTTTTTCCACAGTTATTTGCGGGAAAATTCATTCAACAGGAGGGTATGATGGAATTTCGAGAGCTCGGACCCAGCGGTCTTCGGGTGTCAGTTATCACATTTGGTGCGTGGGCCATTGGAGGGTGGATGTGGGGGGGACAGGATCGGTGGGATGCCCTCGAGGCGATCCGGACTTCCATGGATCTCGGTATTACCAGTATCGATACAGCGCCAGCATACGGATTCGGCTCGAGCGAAGAGATCGTGGGTGAGGCCATTCGAGGGAAAAGGGAAAGTGTACAGATTTTGACGAAGTTCGGGATTCGGTGGGACAGCACCAGGGGCCAGTTTTATTTTGACACGATGGATGACAGCGGAAAGCCGGTGAAATTATACAAGTATGCAGGAAGAGAGAGCGTCCTTCAAGAGTGTGAGAACAGCCTCAGGCGGCTCAATACGGATTACATCGACCTGTATCAGATACACTGGCCTGACCCTTCTACCCCTATAGAGGAAACAATGGAGGCGTGCGCCAGGCTCCAGGAGCAGGGAAAGGTCAGGGCTGTCGGGGTCTGCAATTACTCTGTGGATCAGATGAAGGCGGCAGAGAAGGTGGTTACACTCGCCTCTAACCAGATTCCCTTCAGCATGATTAACAGGGAGATGGAGGAGGTGATTCCCTACTGCCTGGAGATGAGAAAGGGGGTGCTGGCGTATAGCCCGTTGCAGAGAGGGCTTCTCACCGGAAAAATCAAACCGGGACACCGCTTTGGGCCAGGAGACCACAGACCCTCCTCCCCATTCTTTTCGGAAGAAAACATGAAAAAGGTACTCATCTTCCTCGATGCGCTCCACCCCATTGCCAGGGAAAAAGGCGCGACAGTTGCTCAGATCGTGATCAGCTGGACGATCCAGAGGCAAGGCATCACTGTTGCTCTCGTAGGTGCGAGAAACAAAAGGCAGGCTGAGGAGAATGCGAAGGCGCATGAGGTGAAATTGACCGATGAGGAGACAGCACAAATCAATTCTCTCCTTGGAAAAATCGACCTCGATCTTTAAATGGATCCCTCTATAAAAATTTTACGTGGGACGATGAGCCGATGATTATGGAACGAACATTCTCATGAAGTGAGGAGGCGACGGAATCGATCGTACTGAAGTGACCATCGGTCGGCATTTTGCGGTCTGAAGGTGGTGATATTGAAGGCTTGCCTGATCAGAGGAATCGCCACATTGAGGTCACTGATGATACCGAGCCCTATTGCCTGTACCATGATGTTTCCGACAGCGGTTGCCTCATCAGGACCCGCAACCACTGAAAGCCCTGTGGCGTCGGCAGTGAACTGGTTCAGCAATTGATTTTTGCTCCCGCCTCCCACAATGTGAACGACACGACTCGGTTTTCCGCACACACGTGCTATCACATCGTTGACCATTCTGTACTTCAGTGCAAGGCTCTCGTACACCACGCGGAGAAAGGTCCCCCTGCCACCGGGAACGCTCTGACCTGTTTTTTTACAGTAATCCACAATAGCCTTTTCCATGTTCGGAGGATTGTAGAAATCGAGGCTGTCCGGATCTATGAAGGAACTGAATGCGGGCGCTCTTGTCACAAGGGCGATCATTTCTTCCCAGTCAAGCTCTCTCCCATCCTGTATCTTCCATCCCCTGCGAAGCTCCTGTACAATCCATGTTCCCATGCAATTTTTCAGAAAGCGGATGTTTCCAATCCCTCCCTCGTTGCTGATGTTCGCCTGCATTGCAGCCTGGGTGGTTATCGGCTCAGGAATCAGTCTTCCAACCAGCGACCACGTTCCGGAGCTGATGATGAGTGCTTCATCGGTGTTTGTAACCGGTGCTGCCGCATAGGCACTCGCCGTATCGTGGGAACCGACGGAAACAAGCTTTGCCCTGTGCAGGTCGAGTGACTGTGAGAGCATATTGGAAATCCGGCCCATGACGGTGCCAGGTGGCACGATTGCTGGCATCACGTCCTCGGGAATGCCGAGCTTCATCAGCACCTCTGCGCTCCAACAGTTTCGCCTCGCATCCATGAGCTGGCTGACGGATGCCCAGGTGGAATCGATTTTCCTGATCCCGCCGAGATAGAAATAGAAAATCGTGGGCATCGGGAGAAAGTAGCAGCCAGGTCTGTACAGCTCTTTTCTGTTGGAGAAGAACCAGAGGAGCTGACCCGAAAGGTTGAAGGGCCAGAAATGAATCCCGGTGATTTCATACAATCGGTTTGCATCAATGTGTTTCTTCACCTCTTCTATCATTGTGTCAAGCCGGTGATCGCGGTAACAGTACACCCGCCCGAGAGAATCACCGTCTTCCGTTACGAAGCATCCGTCTGTTCCCCATGTGTCTATCCCGATCGCCTCGATGGTGGAAGATATTTCTCTCCTGTAGAGCTGGAGCCCCTGCAGGAGGTTCTGATACAGGAGGAGGTCATTCCAGTACATTCTTTCACTTCGCAGCCCATTTCTGTCCTCGATAAACAGAGGGACAACTTCATGGGTAAAGCGATGGATTTCAGAAATTTCGAATCCATTATTGCTGAAACTGCCGACAAAACACTTTCCGCCTGAAGCACCGATGTCGGCTGCAAAAATCCGCTTCGTGTCCATGGTACGCTCCTTGTTATTTCTTGTGTCTTTATATCATACACGCCGGAATAAATCAACGCCGAGCTATTCCCGTTGACACTGAAGCCTGTTTGTGGTATTCATACCAGGGGGGAATACATGGTTTCGAGGCATTTCACCGGGATGGTCGTCACGGATTTGGATGGAACACTTCTGCACGAGAACAGACGGATAAGTCGAACCGATGTGGATACCCTCGGCATGCTCGGAGAAAAGGGTATCATCCGGGTGATTGCAACGGGAAGGTCTCCTTACTCTGCCAGGAAGGTGCTCGAGGATGATTTTCCGGTGGATTATCTCGTTTTTTCATCCGGAGCGGGAATTATCGATTGGAACCAGAAGCGACTTCTGGATTCATATTCTCTTTCTGCCGCTGAGGTAAAAAGGGCGATTTCGCTCCTATTGGAGATGCAGAGTGATTTCATGGTGCACGAACCAATACCGGACAACCATTTTTTTTCCTATCACCGTTCCGGCAGGAAAAACCCGGATTTTGATCGAAGGGTCAAGCTGTACAGAGAGTTCGCGACAGAGATCGATTTCCGTGGGCACTGTTTCCGAGCCGCCTGTCAGATCATCGCAGTTGAGCCGTCAGGGCGGGGAAATAGTGCCCAGAAGAAAGTTCGCCGGCTTCTTGGTGGTTTGAATGTCATACGCACGACTTCCCCTCTGGACAAACGATCGGTCTGGATCGAGATATTCCCGAAGGGAGTATCCAAGGCTCATGCCTCGGAGAGGATTCGCCAAAGGTACGGAATTGGAAGTGACCGTACGCTTGGAGTGGGAAACGACTACAATGACCTCGAACTCCTCTTTTGGGCTGCGAAGGCTTTTCTTGTAGGAGCCGCACCTGAAGAGCTCAGGAGCGGGTTTCGATCACTGGGAGAAAAAAATGGGTTTTCACGGGCAGTCTCCTTATGGATGGAAGGAGAACCGGGGATTATTTGATTGAAACTAAAATTGAATTCATTTTATGATTGTAATCCTTACTGAATTCCCATATATTTACCTATTCATCCCGATGCTGGTGTTGTGATGATACGAGGGCATTTCGCTACAGAATTGTAATGGGGGAACGGTTTTTCTGATTGACAATCACATCCTATCATAGTATATAATTGTGCACTACGAGGGGGAGAACAATGGCAGCAGATCAAAAACAAACAGTCCAAGAAATCGTCAAAAACCATGGGAAGAACCGAAACCGCCTGATGGACATCGTGCGGGAAGTGCAGAGCCGTTTCGGACACATCTCCAACGAGTCGGCTCACCTCATCGCTGACACCCTTGGGATTCCATTCGTGGAAGTGATCGATATGGTCAGCTTTTATTCTTTTCTCGCACGGACTTCCAAGGGAAAAGCTGTCGTTCGTCTGAGCAAGTGTATCGTTGACAAGATGCACGGAATGGACAAGGTCGCGGATGCCTTCGAGAAGGAAACCGGTGTGAAGTTTGGACAAACGAGCAGTGACGGAATGATACGGCTCGAGTACACACCCTGTATCGGTATGTGTGATCAGGTGCCGGCGGTTTTGGTGGACGGATCGGTGATCACGAATGTGACGCCAAAGGACGTTCCCGAAATTGTGAAAAAGCTTCGAAAAGGGGCAAAGATCGGTTCCCAGGAGAGTGATGCCACACGCCCGGATGCACAAGTGGAGTTGAACCTGCGAAAACCGGGACCGGTAATCTTCAGCCCCATGGACAGGGGGGCTGCGATACGGGCAGCCTTGAACATGACACCGGAAGAGGTCATTACCACGGTTACCAATTCGCGTCTCAGAGGAAGAGGCGGTGCAGGCTTTCCCACCGGAATGAAGTGGAACTTCTGCAGAAAGGCAAAAGGGGAGGCCCATTATGTCATCTGCAATGCTGACGAAGGAGAACCGGGAACCTTCAAAGACAGGGTCATACTTACCGAGGTACCGGATATTGTATTTGAAGGGATGACTGTCGCGGGGTATGCGCTGGGTGCAAAGCAAGGGCTTTTCTACCTGAGAGGTGAATATCAATACCTCCACAGTTATCTGCAGCAAGTACTCGCACGCAGACGTCATCTCGGACTGCTGGGAAGGAACATCGGGGGCAAGGAGGGATTCGATTTCGATATCCGGATTCAGATGGGTGCAGGGGCCTATGTGTGTGGCGAGGAGTCTTCTCTCATAGAATCCCTCGAGGGGAAGCGAGGGGCTCCGCGTGACAGACCTCCTTTCCCGGTCACAAAAGGGTATATGAATCAGCCGAGCAGTGTGAACAATGTTGAAACCTACTGCTGTGCTGCCAGGATCATGGAAAAGGGTGCGGAATGGTTTTCAAAGATCGGAACCAAAGACTCCACCGGTACCAAGCTGTTCAGCGTTTCCGGGGACTGTACGAAACCCGGAGTGTACGAAATCGAGTTTGGAATCACGGTGGATGATCTTCTTGAGGTCGTCGGAGGTGAAGATGCGCAGGCTGTTCAGGTGGGCGGCCCTTCGGGGAATTGCATCGCCCCGAAAGACTTCGGGCGCAAGCTCTGCTTTGAAGACCTGTCCACAGGAGGCTCGGTCATCGTGTTCGGACCGAAGAGGAACATGCTCGAAGTGGTACGGGAGTTCACCGAGTTCTTCATCGAAGAATCATGCGGCTGGTGTGCACCCTGCCGTGTTGGAACCACAGTGATGCTCGAGATGCTCGATAAAATCATAGAGGGGAAGGGGTCAAGCAAAGACCTCGAGGAGCTCGAAAGGGTCTGTAACACTGTCAAGATGATGAGCCGCTGCGGACTGGGACAGACCGCTCCCAATCCGATACTAACCACGATGAAGAATTTTCCAAAGTTGTATTCTTCACTGATAAAAACCGAAGAGTACGTTCCAACCTTTGACTGGGGGAATGCGCTCTCAGACGGAATAGCGATCGCAGGACGAGAACCAGTGTGGGAGGGAGAGGAGTTATGAGTAACAACAAAATGACAATCTATATAGACGATGTTGCGGTGGAAGCGAAACCCGGGCAAACGGTACTCGAGGCTGCTGATGCGGCAGGTATCTATATTCCTCGCCTCTGCTATCACAAGGATCTAGTGCCTGGCGGGCATTGCAGGGTGTGTACCGTGAAGGTTAACGGAAAACCGACGAATGCATGTACCTTTCCCGCCCAGGAAGGACTTGTGATCGAGAACAACACCCCGGAGATGATTGCGGCCCGTCGACAGATCATCGAAATGCTTTTCGTGGAGGGAAATCACATCTGTCCCTATTGCGAGAAGGCGGGCAACTGTGAGCTTCAGGCCCTTGCCTACAGGCTCGGGATGACCGCTCCGACATTTCCCTATTTCTTTCCAAAAATCGAAGTGGATGCAACCCATCCAGATGTCTACATCGACCGGAACAGATGTGTCCTGTGCGGTCGATGCGTCCGTGCGTCCAGGGATGTGGATGGAAAGAGCGTATTTGGCTTTGAGGGGAGAGGAATACAAAAGCGTATTGTGGTCAATGCCGATCACAACCTGTCCGAAACACAGCTCGAAGCGGCGGATAAGGCAGCGCACATCTGCCCCACTGGGAGCATTGTGATCAAGAGGGTTGGGTACAGCGTGCCCTACGGTAAACGGGATTATGACCTGGAGCCCATCGGCTCTGATATTGAAAAAAAGAGAAAGTAACAAACTACATCAGTGTAAAGGGAAAGAAAATGGCAAAACCAAAGGTAGCGACAGCAGCTCTTGCTGGCTGTTTTGGATGTCACATGTCCCTGCTCGACATCGACGATCGCATCGTGAAGCTGATCGAGCTTGTAGATTTCGATAAGTCTCCAATCGACGATGTCAAGAGGTTCACGGGACCTGTGGATATTGGAATCATAGAGGGTGGCTGTGCAACACAGGAGAATGTGGAGGTCCTTCAGCTCTTCCGCAAGTACTGCAAGGTGCTGGTGGCAGTGGGCGAATGTGCCCTCACTGGAGGCATCCCCTCCATGCGGAACATGGTGCCGCTCAGGGAGTGCATGGAAGAGGCATACCTGAAAGGCCCGACCGTGGTGGACGGTGTTATGCCAAACGATCCTGATATTCCGCTGATTCTGGACCGGGTGTATCCGTGTCACGAGGTGGTCAAGATCGACTATTTCATCCCCGGGTGCCCGCCTCCAGCCGATGCGTTCTGGGAGGCGCTGACCGCTCTTCTTGAGGGAAGAGAGCCAAAGATACCGTACCAGGCACTCAAGTACGATTAAAACACTGGAGGCGAATGATGTCTACAACTCAAAAGGAAAAAAAGATAGTCATAAATCCTGTGACCCGTATCGAGGGGCACGCGAAGGTGACGATCCGTCTGGACAAGAATGGGAAGGTGGACACCGCGCGTATGCACATCGTTGAGTTCAGGGGATTCGAGCGTTTCGTCCAGGGAAGGTTGTACTGGGAAGCGCCGGTGATCGTGCAGCGGCTCTGCGGGATCTGCCCCATTAGCCACCACCTGTGCGCAGCAAAGGCGATGGACGTGATCGTAGGGGCGGACAAGCTCACTCCAACCGGTGAGAAGATGAGACGGCTCATGCACTACGGGCAGACCTTCCAGTCCCATGCCCTTCATTTCTTCCACCTCAGCTCCCCAGATCTTCTGCTCGGATATGATGCGGATCCGGCGATAAGAAATGTGGTGGGGATTGCGCTGAAATATCCAGAGCTGGCGACGAAAGCGATCCTGATGAGGAAATACGGTCAGGAGGTGATCAAGGCAACGGCGGGGAAAAAGATCCACGGAACGGGTGCGATACCGGGCGGGATAAACAAGAACCTGAGCAACGAGGAAAAGGGTTTTCTCAAAAAAGACATCGATCAGATGCTCCAGTGGTCGGTCGAGGCGGTTGAGCTCTATAAAAAGCTCTACCGCGACGACATTGCCCGGCTTTCCAAGCTCGGCAGTTTCGAGTCGAACCACCTGAGCATCGTCCGTGAAGATGGATGCATGGATTTGTACCACGGTCTGCTTCGTGCGAAGGCTCCTGACGGAACACTGATTTTTGACAAGGTCAAACCGATGGATTATATAAAATACATCGGTGAGGGGGTGAGAAACTGGAGCTACATGAAATTCCCGTTCATCCGATCACTCGGCCAGGAAAAGGGATGGTATCGGGTGGGTCCGCTCGCACGGCTGAACACCTGCGATTTCATAGACACCCCCCTCGCAGAAAAACAGCGGCAGGAGTTCATGGAGCTCGGAGGTGGCAAGCCGGTGCAGGCAACCATGGCCTACCACTGGGCTCGTCTGATCGAGACACTACATGCGGCAGAAAAAATACAACAACTGATCGACGATCCTGATATCCAGGGAAATAATCTCGTGACTTCCGGTGACAGGCGGCACGAGGCAGTGGCAATTCTTGAGGCTCCCAGAGGAACGCTGTTTCATCACTACAAGGTGAACGACAAGGACCAGATCACCATGGCCAACCTGATCGTCTCGACGACGAACAACAACGAACCGATGAACCAAAGCGTCAGGAGGGTTGCCGAAGACCACCTTGTGGGAGTGGAAATCACCGAGCCTCTGCTCAATCTGGTCGAGGTCGCGATACGGGCCTACGATCCGTGCCTGAGCTGCGCAACGCATGCAATCGGGCAGATGCCGCTCAAGGTGACTCTCGTTGACCAAAACGGAGAAGTCGTCCACGAGAAGGTGCGTGATTGAGCATATTCGTGTACGGGTTCGGGAATCCTGGCAGGCAGGATGACGGTCTCGGACCGTGTGCAGTTGAAGAGATAGAGAAGCGCAGGCTCCCGGGAGTAACCACCGATGCGAACTATCAGCTTCAGGTAGAAGACGCTGCGGCAATTGCTGAGCATGAGATGGTTATTTTCGTGGATGCCTCGGTGGAAGGAAAGGCGCCTTTCACGGTCAGGAAGGTTTTCCCTGCGAAAACACTCGGTTTCACGAGCCATGCAGTGAATCCTGAATCGCTTCTACAGATCTGCACTGAAGTGTTCGGAAAACATCCGAACACATGGATCATCGGGGTCCGGGGGTATGAGTTCGATTTTGCCGAGGGTCTCACTGAAAAGGCAAAAGTCAACCTCGACTTGGTCCTCGATTATATTAACTTACTTTTAAGCGAATACAAGGGGAGAAAAATGGCAGAGAAGAGTGCTGATAAGAAAACAATCCTCATCATCGATGATGATGCTGATCTCAGGGCATCGATGCGCATTATGCTCGAGGCGTCTGGTTTCTCGGTCGGTGAAGCCGCGGACGGTACGGAGGGTATAAAGATTGCGGAAAAGATCAAGCCTGATGCGATAATCGTCGACCTGATGATGGAGACCATCGATGCGGGAAGCAGGCTCTCCACCCACTTCAAGGATACCGGATTTCATGGCCCAATTTTCCTCCTCAGCTCGGCAGGTGATACGGTGCGCTACAACATCGATGCGCGGGAACTGGGGCTTGCCGGAATTTTCCAGAAACCTGTTGAGCACAAGGTGCTGGTCAACACACTGAAAAAACAGCTGAAAATCGAATAGCCTGAAACCCGCACCCCACAACTGTAACCTGCGGTTTCCCTAAACCTGCAAAAGAAGTATTCCATCCAGAGACGCTGCAGACCGTGCAGCGTCTTTTCTTTTTGGAGGGAATGGTCGTAATGGCTGCCTCCTCACAGACTTTATCATCCTCAGATCAGCAAGGAAAAGTGTGTTGACTTGTGGATTCCTCAGGATTACCGTTTTTAAAAATAGAGGTGCACTATGAACAGTTTTCTCATCAGATTGAACAAGGTCATTGTGTATGTGAAAATCGCTCTCGTGGTCGGTCTTCTCATAACCGGCTACAGGATGATAGGTCACTTCAATTTCATCAACCGGGGTCTTGCCGATTCGCTGCACAGGGTGTACCTGAACGTCCCGTTCATCGTTCTTTTTATACTTCATACGCTGATCAGCGTCCGGATATCCCTGATGAGAAAGCGGCAGAACAGTCTGTTTTTGGATATTCTCTTCCTCGTCGTGGGTGTTGCCTTTGCGGTGTACTTTTCCTACTTTGCCTTAAGCCTCTACATATCCTTCGGGAGGTATTAGAAGTGATGAAAAAGTGTTTTCTATCATTCTCTGTACTCATGCTCTTTTCTGTCATTCTCCTGTCTGGTCCCTTTGTTTTTGCCGGCTCAGGGGGATCCGGTAAGGGATCGTTCAATCCAAAGAAGATCGATATCGACAAGATCGAAAGCGATCAGGAGTTCGCGGAGGCGATCCCTGAATACAGCATTCGGTTCACCGGAAGTATAGACAGGCAGAAGGAGATCACTTTCCAGGAGATCGTGTCTTCATTTTCGGACATGGTTGAGAGCAAAACGTTCAGAGGAAAGAGGACGGATGAGGAGGTGATCGAAGTCGAATACACGGGAATACGGGTCGCAGAGCTGCTGAAAGACCGCACGATCGGCGGGGGAGTGCGAAACGTGGTTGTATACGGAATAGATAAATATGCTGCGAGCATTCCGGCTCAAGAAGTAGTGGATGGCGGGGTGTTCCTTGTGTGGAAAAAGGAGGGCAGATACCTGGTACCTGGTCAGGACGGGGTATTGAAGATCGTTCAGGATAGGGGTCTTACACGAAACTGGGTGAAGAATCCCGTCATATTTGAGTTCACCTCGGAGTTCTTCGATAAGGTGCCGCCTGCAGATCGTCTTAATGAGAGGGAGATCAATTTCGTAGACCAGCAGAGTATGTTCACCCTCGACATCGGAGGGGTACCGACGATCAAGGGAGAAAACTGGAAGTTGAAGGTTGGTGGAATTGTAGAGAATCCGCGCGTGTATGCCTATGAAGAGCTGAGGAACATGCCCCAGACTTCGGTTTTTGCGACTCTCGAGACCATTTCAAACCCTCCCGGAGGGAGGCTGATTGGAAATGCAATCTGGATGGGGGTATCCATGAAATACCTCTTCGATCAGGTGAAGCCGAAGCCTGACGCCCTGGAAGTGGTTTTCAAGTGCCGGGATGGATACACGACAAGCCTCACCCTTGAAGAGGCGCTGAAACAAGGGGTGATACTTGCTCACAGCATGAATGGCAGGGATCTTGCACCGGAGCACGGCTATCCCCTGAGGGCGGTTGTGCCGGAAAAGTATGGGATGAAATGGCCCAAATGGATCGAAGAGATAGAGTTTGTGGACTACGATTACAAGGGGTATTGGGAGAGCAGGGGATGGTCGGACTATGCGGGAAGGGACAGGCCTGATCAGCGGTACGATTAAGTACTAACATGGAAGGTTCATGTCCAACTACGATTATGATCTGACAATTCTCGGTGCGGGTGCCGCAGGATTGACGATCGCGGCGGGGGGATACCTCTTCCCCCATGCAGCAGGGTATAAAGTGTGGACGGAAAAGTTCAGGGAGTGGGTTGCGGTCATGAATGGTGGAGTGAAGCTGTCCACCATTGCCTCTTCGACCCATCCATATCCAATCCTCTAAGGGATCAACAAGAAGCTCACGGGATCGATCTTTGCAAAGAAAATCTTTTCAGAGAAGGTGCAGAAAGCGCTGAAATTCTTCATCATTCTGAAGGGGCGGGCCTGTGAGGTGGAAAAAAATCCGGCACAATGAGCCCTGAGAACAGCAATTCTCTTTGAAATCCTTCTAGAGGAGAAAGGGAAACACCGCTTTTCTGTGTCGGGGATACTCCGGAAATTTTTCTCTGTACCATCTATGATTGGCAAGTGCCCGGGGGACCAGGTTTGCGGCAGTCCACACCGCGAAACAGAGCCCGGCCCACGTCCAGGTGAGGCAGGCCCATCCGAACCATTCAACTATTTCACCAAAATAATTTGCGCTCGAAACGAGGAAGAAGAACCCGCCTGAGGGAATCCGGTACTCATCACTTCCTGCAGTTCGGAGCTTTCTCAACGTTGCATCGGAATGGATGTTGACAAAGAATCCAGCAAGGAATAGCAGAGCTCCGATGATAAAGCGTGGATCTGAAGCCCAGCTCTGGTTATAGCTCAGCGTCTTTGCGCTGACCGCACTGCCGTTCAGATAACTGTTCACCACGTTGAAAAATATTGCCATGCCCACGATTGAGAGGGACATCGGTTTTCTCCCGTTCTTCATGAGAAATGGGTAGATGAAGGAACGCTGGATGTAATGAAGAACCCAGAGGCAGATGATGAAAATTGTAAGCGGAGTGATGTTTTCGGCACCGAGGGAAAAAAAGAATATGAGGAGCACAGGGGATACCGACTCCATGATCATCCAGCCGAATCGTGCCTGGATCGAAGGTCCCCAACCTGGCCTGCTGTGCCTCCCATAGGGCGCAGGTATGAACAGAAGCGCAACGAAGGTAAAAGCCGCAATGAAAAACCAGGAAATCAGAATCAACTGATAAAAACTGTCGTTCAGCATAAAAACACCGCTTACGCGAAGATTCGCTGGTGAAACCTTACCCGGCATGCACAGCTGCTTCTTTCCAGATGACTACGTGCGTTGATGAAGACGCAGCAGAGGTCCCACCCAGGTGCATGAAATCAATAACAACAGAAGTCTGTCACGTCAAGCAGGATTTTATGGAAGATGCGGCTTTGCCGCATTAGGAAATTGTGTTGTCAATTGCTGTGCGTCTCTTTAGATTATAGTGTCATCTCTCAGCGGAGGAAACAGATACGCTTTAAAATACTCTCCTGCAATGTGATGAACCATGAGCTGAGGTACTGTGCGTCCAGGTCACCACATAGAATCGATATCGAATTCATCTATCAGGGGCTTCACGAGTTTCCGGGAAAACTTCAGAAAGAGCTTTTCAAGGCCCTCGGACGTGTGGAAGAGGGATCCTACGACTACGTGCTGGTAAACTACGGCCTTTGTGGAAACGGAACACTGGGGATAACCCATCAGAGGCTTCCGGTTCTCATTCACAACGTGCATGACTGTGTTCCCCTGTTGCTCGGGAGCAGCGACCTCTATCGGCAGTACATTGCTGATCAACAGGGAACTTTCTTTTTTTCCTGTGGCTGGATCGAGGGATTTCCTCTTCCTGGAGGTGAGGATTATCAGGAAAAATACCGTGAGTTCTACGGAAGAGAGATAAATGCGCCGCAACGGGATTCCATTGAGCGAATGCTCATGCAAAACTATAGCCGGTTTACTTTTATTCGCTGGGAGGAGCTCGGTGCACGGATTGCGGAAAAAGGACGGGGATACACTCAGCGATGCCTGCGCTCACTTGGCGATCGGTTGAAAATGGAGCTCTGCTACGACGAGGTCAAAGGCTCTCCTTCGATCCTCCAGAGATTCGTGGACGGTGACTGGAACGGGAACGAGTATGTGCTCCTGGAACCAGGAGAAAAATTGAAGTTTGATCCTCTCGAAGGCACCCTTCACCCGGATTGAGGTCAGACCACCCTGATAAGCTGCTGCTGAGGGACATTTCCGCTGCCAGAATCTCCCGGAATCTCATCTGTGGAAATTGAGTGAATTTTAAAGAAGACTTCCGGGTTCACCGCATTTTCTGGCATTTGACCGGTAAATGTCCGCGCTACTTCCTGTGCTGCTTTCACCTGGAGCTCGATCTGGGATTCCTCCGAATACCAGGAAGCATGGTCTGAGAGGATGAGGTTGCTCAAAAGCCTGAGGGAGTTGTCCGGTTCAAGGGGCTCTGACTCGTACACATCAAGGGCTGCCCCTGCGATCAAACCCTCTTTCAGTGCGGTATAGAGTGCCTCTGTATCTACTACCTGTCCCCTGGATGTGTTCACCAGGATTGCGTTGGGCTTCATTGCGCGGAAAGTCGAAAGCGTAAAAAGGTGAGTGGTTTCGTCGGTAAGGGGTACATGGATGGTGATGTAATCCGCCATTTTCACCAGGGTGGGAAAGTCAACGCGTGCGGTTCGGTCCTGGGCGAACAGATCCTTCGGGACATAGGGATCGCAGGCGATGAAATGGAACGGAAAACCTGACAACCTCTTTCGCACCTCCCGCGCGGATTTTCCGTAGCCTATGATTCCCAGCACCCGGTCTTTTGTACGGAAAACAGGATACTCGCTGCCCAGATCCCAGCTTCCGAGCCGCACGAATCGATCTCTGAGCGGTATCCTCCGGATCGCCGAGAGCAGAAGCGCTATTGTATGATCTGCCACCTCTCCCACGCAGTAATCAGGAACAATGGTGACCAGTACTCCATAACGGGTTGCTGCTGCAACATCCACATTGTCATACCCGATGCCATAGCGGGATACCACGAGCAGGTTTCCAAGCCGTTTGAATGCTTTCTCACCGATGGGAGTCTGACGAAGGAGCAGGGCGTGGGCATCGCTGCACTGTGAGATGATATCATCCTCGGTTCTGCAGCGTGCGAAGAGCAGCCTTCCGTCTGCTTTATCAATGATCTTTTTCTCTGCCGAGTAATTACGGTAGCTTTTCTCAGCCACATACACGCGTAACTTTTGCATTGAAAATCCCTTTCTGAGCGTGTTAGAATCACCATGTGTCTATATCATCGGGAGAAAGGTCGTTGAGAATAAGAACCTTCGCATTTTCAGTGTTCATTGCTCTCACGCTTCTTTTCATCGGCTGCAGGGGAGAGCTTCTCGAAGAGATGGGGAAAGAGCAGAGGCTCCTCAGGCTTTTCCTGGAGGTGGTGGACGGCGATACAGTCATCTACAGGAGAATCCCGATGCGATTTCTGGGTGTGGATACACCGGAGCTGAGGAATCGAGATCTCGGTTTTTTTTGGGACCAGCCCTTTGGTCGAGATGCGAAAGAGTACACCAGGACCGAGATTCGAAATGCGAAACGGGTCACCTACATCGCGTGTGGGAAGGATCGGTATGGCAGGACTCTCGTACATCTGTTCGTGGATGGGTATCCGCTCTCCCTGAAGATCGTGGAAGCAGGCCTCGGATATGAAACTGTGTCTTTCTACGGGGACAATGGGTTTCCCGAAATCGCGGATCGTATCATGAAGGCCTCAAAGCTGCATCCGGATCTTCCCTTTGAGAATCCTTACCTCTGGAGACAGAAGAACAAAAGAAGGTAAGGAAAGGCTTTTAGGCTTTATCGCCGGTTTGGAAGAAGTGGTCGAAAAGACTTACTCAGGACCATACCGGCAGCCTCTTTTTCAGAGTAACCCCGGGTCAAAGGAGAAAAATACTGCTGTAGAAGTCTTTCAGGATGGAAACCCGGTCATGCCTGAACCGCTTTACCGCCTGCGGGAGAAATTCAAGTATGTCGTGAGCGGTGATTCCATCTTCCCCCTTTTCTCCTGCAGCGAGATCCCCTGAAAAACCATGGAGGAATACCCCTGTTCGGAGCGCATCGCCAATATCAAGACCGAGACCGAACATGGCTGCAATGGCACCATTCAGGGTGTCACCGGAACCGGCGGTGGCCATCCCCGGATTTCCACTCATGTTGATGTATACTCTGCCGTCAGGACACCCGATAAGGGAATGTGCAGTTTTCAGAACGATGAAACAAGACAGCGCGCGGCACTGTTCCTGCAGCAGATCGACCTTCTTTCCTATCACTTCGGGGACAGGGACGCCGCTCATCCGTGACATCTCGCCTGGATGAGGGGTGAGAATTGTGGGGTGCTCCCGCTCCCCAAGCAGGGAAGGCCTGGACGCAATGGCGGATATCCCGTCGCCGTCAATGAGGAGAGGCTTTTTCACCGCGACCGCAAGCTTCCTCACAAGCTCCTGGGTCTCTTCATTCAGTGAAAGACCGGGGCCGATGACTACCATGTCAACATGTTCCGAGAGCCGGAGGAGGGATTCCCCGCTGCTCAGCGCGATACTTCCCTGTGCGGTTTCTTCCTGCGGAGCGAAAACGATCTCACTGCCTCTCACCGCAATGAAGGGAGTCAGAGAGCGGGGCGATGCAAGTCGTGCATATCCGCCTCCGGCCTTCAGGAACGAGAGGGCGGAGAAGAGAGGGGCCCCGTAGTAATTCTCTGCCCCTGCGATGAAGAGGACGTCTCCGAAACTGCCCTTATGTCCGTCCTTTGCCCTCTCTGGAAGCTCAGGGGGCATATTGACCTCTACCTGTACAGAATCACTGTGGGAGAGGGAATGAGGAAAGGAAATGTGGGACACAAAGAGCACACCGCAGTGTGCATAGCCCGGGTAGAGCAGGTTCCCCAGCTTGGGAGTACCGAAGGTGACCGTGCTGTGAGCCCTCACCGCAACCCCCATGATTTCACCGGTGTCTCCATTGATCCCGGATGGTATGTCGATGCTCAGCACATATTGCCCGCTCGCGTTCATGGCGAGGATCACTTCTCTGTAGATGCCGCTCACCTCCCTGGTAAGGCCCGTACCGAACAGGGCATCTACAAGCACGTTGCAGCTTTTTATCGCATCTTTCACCTCATCTATGGAGTCGACTCTTCTCGCTTCTACAGGCAGATTCGAAAGGATCCCGAAGTTCTTCAAAGCAGCCCCTCTGTACTTTGTGGGGTCACCGATTATGAGAACCTTCACCTCAGCTCCAGCAGAGTGAAGTTTCCGTGCCACCACCAGACCGTCCCCTCCGTTATTACCGACACCGGCGAGGACTAGGAATCTGCTGGACCCGATCGTGCATCTGTTCTTTATCACATGATAGACAGCGAGGCCCGCATTCTCCATGAGGAGCTCTTGAGAAATTCCGTACACTTCGATTGCACTGCGGTCCATGTCCCGCATTTCCCGGGTGTTTGCCACTTTCATGTGCGTTCCCCCTGTGAGAGTGAAACCATACATCTCTCCGATTCATGCGCTTTTCACGCATTCATATCACATAATTATCCAGAAACTGAAACTGGAGTCAAGGAAAACAGCGAAAAACATTCTCAAGGCGGTAAAACTGGAGTATAATAGTCGGCACATGATCCAGGAAGCCTCACGCATTTCGAAGAAGAATTTGAGAAAGCAGGTTGGGCTCGCCCTGAGTGGCGGGTCGGCACGGGGGCTTGCTCATCTCGGGGTGCTGAGCGTGCTCGAAGAAGAGCGTATTCCCATAGATCTCGTGGCAGGCGCAAGCTTTGGGAGTATAGTGGGGGGGCTCTACGCCTGCGGATATTCCTCCGGTCAGATTCTCTCGAAGGCGAAGGAATTCCTCGCTGTAATGCAGAAAAGGAAAATCGACGGGGAACATCTCTGGGATCTGGCCCACGAAGCGTTCTGCAGAGAGCTCGGAGACATTCAAATCGAAGATACGCGAATACCGCTTGCGATTCTTTCCCTGGATGTGAGCGAGGAGAAGATATGTGTTTTTTCCAGCGGGCCGATGTTTCGGGCAATTCGGGCCTCTTCCGCCTTCCCGGGTCTGTTCGATCCTTTTCTTTATGAAGGACATGTGTACATAGACGGGGGCATTCTGAACAGCATGCTCCTGAAGATAGCCCACGACATGGGTGCGGAGAATATCCTCTTTTCTGAGGCGTCTTTTTTAGGGATTGTGTACAGGAAAACATGGGTGAATTCGCTTCTGAATGCGGTGCTTCGGATTGTACCGGGGCACAGTGAACGGCAACTTTGCAATCCAGACCGCATGTCAGAGCTGAAGCTCATTCCCCGGATTCTCTCGATCGTGAAACGGTACAAGAAGGAATGCGAGTTCTACCGGAGAAATCTGGCGGACATCATAATCGAGCCGAAACTGAACGGGATCAGACCAATGGATTTCGAAAAGTTCGATGTTGCCTTCCAGCGGGGAAGAGCGGCGGCTTTGAGACAGATAGACACTGTACACAGGCTCATCGGTCCGGTGTCCGGGTGACAGGACCCTTGCATTACAGGGTCCTTGCATGGCGGGGTTCTTACATGACAGGATCGTTGCATGACAGGGTCCTTTCGTGACAGGGTCATGCAGATGAGAAGCTTCACTGCATCAAGGGCGAGTATACAACAGCACAAGGAGAAGATAATGAGAATTGAAACGCAGTGCGTGCATGCAGGCGGATTTGAAGATACCCTCACCGGCGGAATAAACACGCCGATCTTTACTTCGTCGGTGTACCGGTACTTGGAAACCGACATCCGTATTTACCCCCGATACTTCAACACTCCGAATCAGAACGCGGTATTAAAAAAACTCTGTGTGCTGGAAGGTGCAGAGGATGGTGTGCTCTTCAGCTCCGGAATGGCGGCCGTCACCACCGTGCTCATGTCACTGCTCAGTGCTGGTGATCACGCGGTCATTCAGGACGATATATATGGCGGCACCCACGCCTTCATTACAGGGCATTTCTCCCGTTACGGCATCGGGTATACGCTGGTGCCGAACGACGTAGAGGAAGTGGAAGGGGCAATTCAGCCGTCAACCAGGCTGATTTTTATCGAGAGTCCGACAAACCCACTTCTGAAGATCATGGATATCAACGGGGTTGCGGCGGTTGCGCGGAAGCACGGGATCCTCACGGTGATCGACAACACCTTTGCCTCTCCGCTAAACCAGAATCCGCTCGCCCTCGGCATCGATATCGTCCTGCATAGCGGAACGAAGTATCTCGGAGGGCACAGCGACCTGTGTTGCGGTGCGGTATTGAGTAGTGGCACTCTCATAGAGGGAGTACGAAAAATGGCTCAGAGCCTCGGGGGAAGCCTGAACGCTTTGACCTGCTCCCTTCTTGAACGGAGCCTCAAGACGCTCTCTGTCCGTGTGGAGCGGCAGACTGAGAACGCAGCAGGAATTGCCCGCTTCCTTGCCTCCCACAAACGTGTAAAGAGGGTGAACTACCCGGGCCTGGAATCCCACCCTCAACACGAGATCGCACGGTCACAGATGCGAGGGTTCGGCGCCATGCTCTCCTTCGACCTCGACCCGGGTTACGTGAACTCGAGACAGTTTCTCAAAAAACTCACGCTGATCACTCCGGCGGTGAGCCTGGGTGGTGTGGAGACCATCATCTGCGAGCCAGCCACGACTTCCCATCAGAAGGTGTCCGCGGAGGTTCGCAGGCGGATGGGTATCACGGACAGTCTGTTGCGACTTTCCGTGGGAATCGAGCATGTTGACGACCTCATTGCAGACCTTGATCAGGCAATGGATTGAGGGTGATGCCCTTTGCAGGGAGATGACATTCACCCCTCCGGGGGAGTCTTCGAAGGCAATGACATGGCGAATGCCCGTGCCTTTTCGAGCCATGCGGAAAGCTCCTCGTCGTTTTCAATGCCCTGTTTTTCCACCATAACCCAGCCTTTCATGGGTTTTCCGGTGATGTCCATGGGTTTCACAAAGGGATTCATGAGCGCCTCTGCACTCCCCTTTTCACCCAGTCTGAGGATTAAAAATTCTCTATACACGCCGCAGAACATATTTCCATTCAGCAAATGGCAGGTTCCGCCAAACATCTTTTTTGATGAACTGTTCCCCCAGGTCTTGATGACCCTCCGTATCCTCGAATCGACTTCCACATCATATGCCATGAGCTATCCCTTCTGAGTATGATCGATGATGACATGCAGGAGATAGGCAGCCCCATCAGGGATTTATGATACTCTCTTTTGAAGAGAAAAAAAAGTGAATAAGGGTCTTTTGATGGGTGGAAAGGGGGGCATGCACGAAATCGTGCGCGTAATTTGCACGTGGAATCGCTGAACCAAGCTCAGCACCAAACGTATCTTCAGCTTGACTAATTTTCTGTATTTACTATATTAGACAATAGAGATAATAAATGGACAATAAAGGTCAGAAATATCCAGAAAAGGATGAAATACTCACCCTGATTGAGGTAGCCCGCTACCTGAAGCTCTCCCAAAAGACGGTTCTCAGGATGGTGCACGCAAATAAAATTCCCTGCGCAAAGGTCGGGGGGCAGTGGCGCTTTCTGAGGACGGTCATCGATGACTGGCTGCTGGGGAAAATGAAGGTTGTGCCCAGGGGAGACCTTTCGCGACTCATTGCAGAGGACTCCGAAGCGGTCCCTCTTTCCAGGCTCATCCGGCGTGATCTCATATCCATGAACCTCCGTAGCGGAACGAAGGTCAGACTGCTCGAACAGCTCATCGAGCCATTCGTGAGCCAGAAACTGGTTTCGGATGGGCCTGAGTTTCTCCGCAAGCTTTTGGACCGCGAGCATATGGCCTCAACAGCAATCGGGAGAGGGGTTGCGATCCCTCACATCAGGAATCCTGAAGGGAATCCGGCTGGCGGGCCCCTTCTTGGCATCGGGATTTGCAGAGAGGGAACCGATTTTGATGCGTTTGACGGGCAAAAGACGTTCCTCTTCTTTCTCCTGCATACCGACAGCGAACTGGTGCATCTGAGGGTCATGGGGAAGCTCGCAGCCCTGCTCAGAGATGAAGAGACAGTTTCACGGCTTATTGCAGCCGGCACGGAGGATGACATCATTCGCATCATTCTGCGTGAAGAGGCTATTCTGTTCCATACAACAGGAACAAAAGGAGAACAGTATGAGTCTTTTACAAAGCCTGAAGATTGAATGTATACAGATCGGAAGCAGAGCGAGATCCAAACAGGAGCTGCTCCATGAGCTCGCTCGACTCGCCGTAAGAAACCCTGCACTTGCAGGGTATTCTCCTGAAAAGATCTACACCGCACTTGAAGCAAGGGAGCATATCGGATCAACGGGGTTTGGAAACGGAATTGCAATTCCCCACTGCAGCCTCCCAGATGTAAAGGATTTCGTGATCGGTGCTCTGGTCCTTCCTGAGGGCATTGATTTTAATGCTCTCGACAAAAAGGAAACCAGGCTTTTCTTTCTCATCGTGGGACCAGAAGAAAAGAGGACTCAGCACATTCAAATCCTCTCGTCGATTTCCAAGCTCCTCAAGATCCCTGAACTGTTCAATCAGCTGGTTCGTGCCCGGTCCCCCGAAGCGGTGAAGGAGTACATCCTGCACCAGGTCCGAACCGAAGAAGAACCGAAAGAGAAAAAAGGGAAATGCCTCTTTCACGTCTTCGTGCAGAAGGAAGAGCTGTTTGATGAGATCCTTCAGATATTTTCTGCAGCAGTTGAGGGGTCCATCACTGTGATCGAGGCACACAACGCGGGATACTACCTGCACTCGATGCCCCTTTTCTCTGCATTGTGGAGTGAAAGAGTCAAAACCTTTCACAGGGTCATCATTGCGGTTGTCAGAAGAGAGCTGAGCAATGACGTGATCAGACGAATTCACATGGTGGCGGAGAATCTCGAGAAGGAGCCAGGGGTGCTTATTACCGTGCAGGATCTCTTTTACACGAGCGGATCAATCGAGTTCTGAGGGAGAATACCAATGAATGCCTTCATGCTTGGTGAATGGATACAGAGCCTTTCCCTCACTTCCCTTCTGGTTGTGGGCATGCTGATCATTGCGGGCCTTTTTTTGGGAAAATCCATGAAATATGTGCGAATGCCTGCGATCATTGGGTTCATGATCATCGGAGTGATTGCGGGTCCCTCCGTACTCAAATTCCTTGATGAAGAGAGTCTGAGCAGATTGAGCTTCATCACCCACATTGCACTCGGGTTCGTTGCCATGAGTATTGGTTTTGAACTGAAGCTCACAACGCTAAAGCGGCATGGCAGAAGTATAATCCTGATCATACTGATGGAGTCGTTCTTGGCCTTTTTTGTGGTTGCCGCAGCAGTGTACGTTCTCACGCGGAATCTTCCAATTGCGCTCATCTACGGCGCAATCGCCCCGGCAAGTGATCCTGCAGGCACAGTAGCGGTAATTCAGGAATACAGGGCGAAGGGAAGTCTCACCAGTGCTCTCTACACCGTTGTGGGCTTTGATGACGGTCTCGGAATCTTCATATTCGGATTTGCAGCGAGTGCTGCGCGAATCATCATGCTCCGGGAAACAACAGGCATTCATCAGAGTATGTGGGCCCTGGTTCTCACCCCCCTTCGCGAGATAGGGCTGAGCGTTCTCATCGGAGGGTTCCTCTCGATTTTTTTCATCCTGCTCGTGAAAAAGGCACAAGACTCCAGAGATCTCTTCATTCTCATTTTCGCTCTCGTACTGGTGACCACGGGTGTCAGCATGCGACTCAACATCTCCATCATCCTCACAAACATGATGCTGGGTATCGTGGCTGTAAACATGCAGCCCCCGGGTGTGATCCAGAAGATTCGCTCTGTGCTCATAGAGACAATGCCGCTCGTTTTCGTGCTCTTCTTCATACTCGCCGGTGCATCCCTCAATATTGCAGCGCTCCCGGCTATTGGACTCCTGGGAGCTGTGTACATCCTGGGAAGGGCTTCGGGTCTCATTGGTGGTGCCTGGCTCGGTGCAGCTCTGGGCAAGGCAGAAAGGAAGCTGAGACGTTACCTCGGGATGGGTATTCTCTGTCAGGCGGGGGTGGCGATCGGGCTCGCGCTGGTGGTGAAAAACGAGTTTTCAGGGATGACACCAGGCGGGGTGAACATGGGATCCACCCTCATAACCTCGGTCACTGCGACGAGCATTTTTTTCAATATCATCGGTCCGATTTTCACGCGAATCGGACTGGTAAAGTCGGGCGAGATACAGCCGCACACCATCTCCTGATACCCGATCCACCCAATCAAGAAGAAAGGCTTTGAGAAGAGGGGCCCGGAATTGTGATGTCTGAAGATTGTCTGACGGTGATGATCACCCCTTCTCTTTAATACTGGAATCCACTCCCGCCGATGAACTCTCTCAGAATCGACGTCAGGGGAACGAATTCAGGGCTGATATACACGAAATTTGCGCTAAAGTGCAAAAGTCGTTTCGCCTTCGTATAGATCTCATCGGTTTCTTCGATCTCCTTCAGGAGGGGCTCCACATACCCCTTCAGTACCGACATCTCGTACACGAGTGATGAATTGAACATTATATCCGCTTCTTCCTGGAAGGGGAAGATGTTCTGCTCTTCTCCTTTGCGAACCTGCGACCAGTGGGCGATTGTCTGTCGAGCGGAATAGGCTCTGTATTTGAAATCGCGTACAATCCTCCGGATCAGCCTCACCATTGAAGTCGGAATGCGGTTGATATAGTCGATGTTCAGCTGAGTGAGCGCGCTTATGTAGATCTTGAGTTTCTCATCCCTGGGTATGCTGTTTGTGAGGGTTTCGTTCATTGCATGGATACCTTCAAAAATGACTATCTGATTTTTTTGGAGCCGTACGATGCGTGCGCTCCTGGTGCTTATCCCGGTTTTGAAGTCGTAATAGGGCACATCGATCTTTGATCCGCTCAAAAGGAGCCGCAGTTGCTCCTGTACAAGCTCGATATCAAGCGCATAGAGGCTTTCATAATTGATGTGCCCAGTTTCATCTCTCGGCATCTTCTCCCGATCCATATAGTAGTTGTCCAGGGATATTACCTCAGGATTGATCCCATTTGCGAGGAGCTGGATGGTGAGCCGCTTCGCGAACGTGGTCTTTCCAGAGGAGGAGGGACCTGCGAGCATGATGATTCGTTTGCTGAGAACATTTTTTGAAATGGTGTCCGCGATCTGGGCGATCTTCTTTTCGTGCAGTCCCTCTGACACCCAGATCAGGTCATCGATGTTGCCACGGATGATCAGGCGGTTGAGCTTTCCCGCGGAATCTACATCAAGAATTTTACTCCACTCTCTCTGCTCTGAGTAGATCTGGAAAAGTTTTTTCTGATCGATGGAAACTGGCAGAGCATCTGGGTTTTCGATCGTGGGGAAATAGAGTATCAGTCCTGGAGGATAAAGTGTCAGCTGAAAAAGTTTCAGGTACCCTGTGGAGGGAACGACCGGCCCCTGGGCCAGGTTTATACACTCACCGAGCCTGTACACTATGGTTCTGGTGCGATCGGAGTACTTCAGAAGGTAGTATCGATCCCACGCACAGATTTTCTCGAAGATGTCAAGAGCTTCCTCTTTTTCATATTCCTGCTTTTCTATGGGTATGTCCAGCACAACTATCTCGCGCATTCGATTTTCGATCAGTGAGGTCTGTTCGTGTGTGATGGGTTCAGAATCGATGTAGGAGTAGAAGTACCCTTTATTCAGGGAGTGTTCTATCTTCAGGCGCTCACTTCCTCTGAACACGTCCAGAAAGGATGCCTGGAGGAGTATGGAGAGGCTTTTTCTGTAAATACTTGCCCCCTCTTCAGAGCCTGTGGTGACGAACTGAACCGAGCAGTCCCTGCTCAGCTCATACTCGAGGCCCATAATGCGGTTGTTATAGAGCGCGCCGACGATGGGAACGAGAGGATTTCCCTCTATGCCCATGTGTTCTTTCAGTTCGAGAAGCGACATTCCCCTCCGCACGGTCTGAGTCCCGTGCCCTTCGATCTCAACCTTTACTGTACTCTCCACACTTTTCTTCAATGTGAACACCCTGCCTTTCGAGAAGGAGTGAAAAAGGTTATTCCTTGCCCTCATTTACCCGTATATTAGTGCGTACACTAAATATAGTATCTCTCGACCTCACAGTACAAATTTACGATAATTATACTGAGTGCAATGATCAGGCGGACATTTTTCAAGTTTCTTCTTCTCTCGATGAGCAATGTGAAGCGGCTCGTTCTGGTGAATATTGTTTTTTTCCCCCTGCTCTCTGTCTTTTTGTACTGTTTCATCCACGTGCTACCGGTTGTTGTGCATTACATAGATTCCATGAACATATCCGTGCTCCAGGTATATTCCGATTACGGAAAGCTCGCAATCGTGGTAGTCGGTTCGCAGGGAATGGACGGTGATCATGATGTATACGTATTCGAAAAAAAAACTCTCAATCGACTTCGCCGCCACCTCTTCGCAAGGGAGTTCGATGGTTCCTCCAAACAAACGCTGCGGAGAGAATCAATTACATACGGTGTGATCAAGTATCCGAAGCAGCAAATAACGCTTCTGGGAAAAGGCGGTCAACCAGTCATCACTCTACGGGTGGAGTCTGTCAAGGAGGGAAGCATAGAGATCCTCTTTTATAATTCTCGTATTCCCGGTGCAGAACGGCTGCTCGTGATCTACGTTGTCGGTTTGACTGTAAGCTTTCTCCTCCTTGCCGGTTCGTTCTGCGGGATAAACGATTACACGCAGCGGGTGGTGTTTCACGAGACACGGGGCCTTTCCTATCTATTCAGATCCATTCTGAGAAGCTTTGGGAGGTCGATGATCATCACCGTCTTTTTCTCTGTCATTATCGGAGCCATCATCGCGAATATCTACTTCTACATTTTCATCATGAGCACTGATGTGTCGGTGTTCATCGCCGCGATTAATTTCTGGATGCTCGTATTCTTTCTCCTGATATTGCTCTGGGTGTTTCCCATCTCTGCGATAAGCAGGGACGAGTCGTTATGGAGAGTGATGAAGAAATCACTTTTCGTCTCCTTCGATAATTTTGATTTCACCCTCCGCGCCCTTCTGCTTCTCATTCCGATGGGAATCATTTCATTTCTCACGATTTCTCTGGTTCCCGGTGTCTCAGGTGTCTTTTCCTTCCTCAACTCCGCACTCAAGGAGCTGTCATCGCGCTACAGCTCTGTGGAGAATGTAACCCCTGCGTGAATGGCCCAAACATCGCGGTATTGCGAAGAAGGCTCGCTCGAAACTATTCTCTTGACAATTGGATGGGTCTGGAGCATACTACAGGATGAAAACTTGGAGAGATGAGAATGTACCGCAAAATTGAGTATGGGTATTATTATGACAGTTCAGTCCCGTAATCTGCAGAAGGCGCATTTTTCAAGGGCTGCAGATTCCTGCAGCCCTTTTTTTTAAGGGGGGCACGTATGGTAGTCGTAATGGAGCCGCATGCATCCGAGAGCAATATTCAAAACGTCATAGAGCATTTGCGAGATCTGGGATTCGAAATCCACAGATCCGATGGAGTGACCCATACGATCATCGGTGCCATCGGCGATAAAACAGGAATAGACACCAGGCAGCTGGAGGTGCTTGACGGGGTTCACGAGGTGATACGCATCTCGGAGCCCTATAAACTCGCTTCCCGCTCTTTTAAGAGGGAGGACACCGTCGTGAAGATCAGAGATGTTTCAATCGGCGGTGATGAGGTCATCGTTGCTGCTGGTCCCTGCTCCGTAGAAAGCAGAGAGCAGGTACAGATTATTGCAGAGTATGTGCAGGCTGCGGGTGCGCGCATCCTGCGCGGGGGGGCATTCAAGCCCAGGACCTCCCCGTATAGCTTTCAGGGGCTGGGTGAGGAAGGTCTCAAGCATTTGAGGGAAGCAGGGCAGAAGTACGGTCTTCCTGTTGTCACAGAGGTGGTCGATGTCGGGCAGATTTCAATGGTGTGCGAGTATGCAGATATTCTCCAGGTGGGGGCCAGGAACATGCAAAACTTCATGCTTCTCGGAGAGCTCGGAAGGGTGAGAAAACCGGTAATGCTCAAGCGGGGAATGTCGTCAACGATAGAAGAGTGGCTCATGGCCAGTGAATACATCCTGAAGGGTGGAAACGAGAACGTCATCCTCTGTGAGCGGGGCATACGAACATTTGAACGATATACCAGAAATACGCTCGATATCAGCGCAGTGCCGGTGATTAAAAAGTTGAGCCATCTGCCTGTATTCACGGATCCATCCCATGGAACTGGGATCCGCGACAAAGTAATGCCCATGGCCCGTGCGAGCATAGCGGCCGGTGCAGACGGCATCATCGTGGAAGTGCATCATGACCCGGAGCACGCAAAATCTGACGGGGCGCAGTCGCTCTATCCGGAACAGTTCGAGCAGATGATGAAGGAACTGAGGATCATTGCACGGGCTGTCGGGAGGACCATTTCCTGATTGTGAGAGAGGAGATGCGATGGACGAAGAAAGGGTTACAGTCATCGGTTCCGGTCTGATGGGCGGCTCTCTCTGCTCCGCATTGAAGCGCAAGAGTAAAAGAATCAGGGCTGTGAGCAGCAGAAAAACCCTTGAACGGGCGAGGGAGATGGGCATAATCGATGAGGGGTACGATTATTCCCGGATAGAGGAAGCGGTGCGGGAGTCCGATTTTGTATTCATCTGCACTCCCCTCATGGATATTGGAGAGAGATTACCACGAGTGCTTCAAGGGGTGGATAAGAATACCATAGTCAGCGATGTGGGAAGCACGAAAAAGGAGATCTGCACCCAAGCGGCCGCGATGCTGCCACGGGGAGTGTATTTCATCGGCGGGCATCCCATGGCGGGAAGCGAGAAGAGGGGAGTGGATAACGCAAACCCCTACCTTTTTTACGATGCGGTGTATGTCCTGACTCCCACGCCGGGGACACCGAAAAGGGTGATCAGGAGGCTTTCCTCTCTCGTCGCACTGCTTGGAGCCAAGGTGATGATCCTCGAACCGGACCAGCACGATCGAATCGCTGCAAATGTGAGTCATCTCCCACAGCTGCTCGCTGTCCTGCTCACAAATCATCTCGCGTACAAGAACAGCGATTTGTACCGGAATCTCGCTGCGGGCGGATTCAGGGACATGACGAGAATTGCTACTTCAAGCTATGAGATATGGCGAGACATCATACACACAAACCACGGTCAGATCCAGGAGGCGCTTGAGGATTTTCAGAGGGAGCTCGCCTCCCTCATAGAAAGTCTCCATGATGACAGATACCTCGGAAAGGCTTTCGAACGGGCGCAAAACGAGAGGAAAATAATCCCACGATACAGTAAGGGCTTTCTGCGACCTCTCTTCGACGTACGGGTGACGGTAAACGACAGGCCTGGAGAACTCGCGAAGATCACCAATATCATCTATTACAGCGGAATCAATATCAAGGACATAGAAATCGTGAACATACGAGAGGGTGAAGGAGGAATCCTTCGCCTCGGGTTTTCAAAAAAAGTCGAAGCGCATGCAGCCGCCTCGGCGTTGAAGGGCGTGGGATATGAGGTTTCTGTTGTGGAATAAACGCCTATGCGCCAATTCTCCTTTGTTCTCCTTTCCCCATGTGTTATACTATTTCACTTGAGAAGAAATCAGTGAGGGAGATGCAGGGGTCAAAATATATTTGAGTATCCCCCTGCCAATTTATTATACTCTTTGTAGGTGATCGTGAAAGGAGGCGCTGAAATGAGATTTTTTCTGCTTTTCATTGCACTTTTTGCTGCATGTGTTCTCTCCTCCTGTGCAACGGTTGCTCCCAGAACAGAAGAACCGGCCCCAAAAGGAATTCCATTAACGCAACAACACGAGCGGCAGGAAGCTGAAAGACTCAAGATAGTGGAGTATGCGGAGAGCCTCCTCGGTCGAAAGGACCTCAAGAGCATAAACAGGTGGTTTCGGAACGATTGCTCGGGATACGTGCTGGGGGTGTATCAGACGCTGGGTTACAGGGTACGCTTCCCGGTCCGGCCACCCACGCGGCAGATATCCCTACTCCTTCACCATATACTTTACAGGGAAGGACTCACGTATACCGGACAATCTCCAAATATTGCGGATGTGGTTTTTTTTACCGGAACCGTAGATCCGGGTCTGAGCAAGGTGTCCCACGTGGGCATCGTATCAGGGTTCCGTCAGGACGGCACAATCCGAATCCTCAACTACACGTCAAGAGGGGTGACTGTTCTCCACATGAATCTTGACACTCCCTCTTTGCACAGGAATCAGGATGGAGAAGTGAAAAATGATTTTCTTCGAAAAAAAATAATCTCATCTGACAACGGAAAAGTGCTCAGCGGTGAGCTTTTCTGTTGTTTTGGTGACTTGGTGTCCTACTGTAGGTTGTGATCGTCTGTGCTGGATGTCTCCCAGGAGCTGCAGGAAAGCCACCACAGGTTGAGAACGAGAAAAAACAGACGCATCATGTGGGGAGCAGGAAAAGGAAATGGCTCAGCTTGTCGAACGGCTGTTTGAAGCATACAAGCTTCTGGGGGTATCGGCGGACAGCCCGCTTGATGAAATCACCAGGGCCTATAGGAGACTCGCAAAGAAATTTCATCCTGATTCCAACCCCGAACAACAGACCTATGCGCATGAAATGATGATGAAAATAAACGAAGCGTATTCGCTCGTCAAGGACAGCTACGGCTACTCTCGGTCCGAAAACGGGAGACCGGCTGGGACTGCGGAGTGGAAAACGGATGCGGGTGTGGACAGAACGCTCTGGGCATGGATACTGAGGTTCGAGCGTCAGAGGGAAGAACAGAGGCTGAGACAGCAGCAGGAAATAGAGAGGAAAAAGAAGGAAGATGAGGCGCTGAGAAAATTCTGGGAGAAAATCATCCAACAGCGGCAGCTGGAAATAGCAGATCAAAAGGCCTATGAAACCATTAAAAAGTATGCATTCGAACTTCTTGCCAACTTTTATGAAAAGAATTATCAAAATATCCTGGCGGTCCGGAGGCGGTATCTGGATAAGGATTTTGAGGAGTATATAGAGAAGTTTAAGTGTTACATGAAAAGGATCAGGAGTCTCGCTGGTTCCAGTCAATCCAAGGGATACAGAAAAAAATCGACTGCGCTGTACAGATTTTTAAGATCCTTTATTCTCGATGCAGTCAGGGATACCACTTCAGTCACGGAGCGGAGAGCTTCTGCGTTTGAAAGCTACGGGAGTGCGACACGTGACCTTCAGAAGTTTCTTGGATCATACTTTTCTGTGCAGACCATGAAGAAGGAGGAGCTCAAGGAAAAGTTCTCTCAGACTCTGAGGTACTTTGAAGAGTTCCTGAGCTCCTATCCAGACAGTCCGCTGATCGAGTATGCGAAGGGGAAGATCGAAATTATGGAAAACTTCTTCTTTTCCTATATGAAGGAGTAAATGTAGTGGCGGCTACTCGCCGGAGCTGAAGAGAAACTTTTGGATCACCTCTGCCACACCGTCTTCATTGTTGGTGTGTTCCGTGACGTAGTCCGCTTCCCGGAGAACAGCCTCGAGCCCATTTCTCATGGCAATGCCGAGCCCGGCCCAGGTAATCATATCAAGGTCATTGTGATTATCGCCTACAGCGATCACCTCTTTCTGGGCAATACCGAAGCGTGTGCACAGGTAGTGAATTCCGTTCGCCTTCGAGCAGTTTTTATCGAGAATCTCAAAAATCCAAAATTTCCATCCCCTGAAAAAAGTATCTATGGTCCTGATTCTGTTTCCAAATCGCTTCTTCAGCTCTGCATGAAGCAGTGGAACATCGTGTTCTCCTGTGACGACACTCAGGCGCATTACATTATCCCACTTTCTCTGGGATAGGTGAGCTATTTTTTTCAGCTCACTCTCGAAGTTTTTCGAGAAGGATAAAAAATCTTCTGTGTATCTGCCAAAGGTTTCGTAGTATTTGTACCCGTCTGCAGTATACACCATGGGAGAGTACTCCATGTCGCGAAGAAACCGAAAAAGCTCCTGGAGCAGACCGTCCTTCAGAGTAATCTTCTGCAGGATTTCACTTCCATCTCGAATCACCGCGCCGTTGAAGGCGATGGTTGGGTGGGGGACATTTATTTTTTCGAGGTACTGCTTGGCTGAATTGTAGCTCCTTCCCGTGGTCACGATGATCCTGACACCCTTTTCTGCAGCCTTTTGAATCCAATAAATATTATTATCGCTGATGTTCTCTTCGTCGTCCAGGAGTGTTCCATCAAGATCGAGTGCAAGAAGTTTGTACTGCATGTTTTGATCCTTTTTGCGGGTATTCTTTGCCACAGTGTACTATATTTTTAATATGAATATATACGAGATGACTAATATACGATGATTCTGGAAGATGGAGTAGTGCATTCGTGGTGCTCACAGATCGTAGATACTTTCTTGAAGCGAAATCTCACAATTATATAAAGCCAAATATTGTCGATAAGAGGAATTAGAGAAAACCAATCTTTTCGAAAAGTACGTATGGAGAACCGACACTGGAAGGAGATATTTCTCATCATCGCGCTCGTTCTCTACTGCTGCACCTCTGTGTCGGTTTATTCCCGGGACAAAGACATACTGCGGGAAACGGCGAAGCAGATCGAGGAGGGAAAGCTGCTGTATGCAAAAAAAGATTACTACGGGGCTGTTGATAAATGGAATGAAGTTCTCAAAGTCGACCCGTGGAATGAGGAGGCAAAGAACCTGATACGGAATGCGCTCCAGAAGATCGATAATCTCACTGAAAAGCTCGGTGAGGGATTCGAACTGTTGGATTCCGGAAAAATCGATGAAGCCTTCGAACTATTTCGTTACGTCAAGGAGAACAGCACCCCGAAATCGGTAGAAATCTACACACCGCTCGTAAGCGGTTTCAACACGATAGAAAAACTGAAAAACCGCGATCGATTCAGGATAATTGTCGAGCACGGAGATGAGCTCTTCAATGAGGGAAAGTATGACGATGCGCTCATGCTTTACTCTTTTGCTTACAAGTTCAACCCCGAACAGGGAGTGCTTCTTTCGAGGCTTGGTGAGGTGGAAAAAACGAGGATGCTCTTCGAGTTGAAGCAGGAAGCAATTCGGCTTTTTAACATGGAAAAGCTTGAAGAATCAAAAGAAAGGTGGGAAGAGGTTCTCGAGATCAATCCCAATGATGAGGATGCACCGATATATCTTTCGAAAATCGCATTCAAGGTGAAAGAGCGTGATCAGCTGCGCGCGTTGGCAAGCGGGTATTTCGAAAACGGGGTGCTCCTCTATAAGAGGAAGCAGTACGAAGAAGCGATCGACCAGTTTGAAAATGCCATTGCAATGAATTACCGGGTGGAGGAATCGAGAAAATATATAGAAACAATAAGATCCGAGATGGCCAGGATCGAACGTCTTGAACGGGAGAATCTTACGGAGAAGGTTGCATACTATCTCAGGGAAGGGATAAAGTATTATAACCTCGATCAATACAGGAAATCACTCTCGTTTCTCAACGAAGGGCTGAAGATCGACCCTGACAATACCCAGATCCAGGAGTACATTTTGAGGGGTATAATAGCCCTCAAGCGGGAAGAAGAAAAAGAGGTATCGCCGACCTCTCCTTTCTACAAGCTCATAATGGACCTGAAACGTCTCGGCAGAGAGGCATATGAGAGAGAGGACTACAGGGAGTCGATAAAGTACTGGGAAGAAATACTTTTGATTTTCCCATTTAACGAAGCAGCACGACTGAACCTGACAAAGGCGCTGAGCAAGTCGGACCCTGCGATGGCACGAGAGATACTCGGCACCATGATGAACGAGGCAAAGGAGCTCATCGCAAGAGACAAGAAACGGGAGGCAGGTGTCAAGCTGCGGCTCATACTTGATGTCGATCCAGGGTACAGGGAGGCAAAAAACCTGTTGAATCAGCTGGAAAGCGAAGAAACAGAAGAAAGACGGGTTGTCACACCAGCGGAGAAAAAGCGATCCCAGGAGCTTTATACCGAAGGTCTCGAGTTCTACAAAAAGGATAAGCTCCAGGATGCGGTCAACGCCTGGAAGCAGGCTGTCGACCTGAATCCTGAATTCGTCGAGGCCCGGGTTTTTCTCTCCAGAGCTGAGACGAAGCTTCGGAATCTCCAGAGGTTCAGCGAAGCATCCGCACGTGGAACTGAGGGCCCGGAGGATGAGCTTCGAATTAGGATAAAGAAGCATTACCTCGACGGCATCAATTACTACATGAACGGTATGTACAAAGAGGCGATTTCAGAATGGGAAGAGGTGCTGAAGATAGATCCGGAAAATGAGAACGTAAAGGTAAATATTCAGAGAGCAAAGAAAAGACTCGGATACGACACGGAGCAGGGAAGCTCATGACCTGTGGGGAACGCTCACTCATGAACAGGATTTTTCCTATCTCAAGCGCCATCATTGCTTTTTTTCTCTTCTTTGTGCCTGTAATGGGCTCTGCATCCTATTACTGGGATTATCCACGCTCTATCGGGAGTAATAAAGGGGGGCGTATGCTCTCCGATGTCAAAATCATCAGTGTCGAAGATCACTTTCTCCTCTTCTTTCTCGAACAGACGGCAGGTACTGCGAATATCAAGTTCGTAAAGAGTAATGATCTGCACGCATTTTCATCTCCGTATATTGCAAGAGGTGATATCAAATTGAAGGAGGGTTTTTCTCCCCACTTCGACGTGTACTTTACCGGCAGTTTGCTTTTGCTCGTGTGGAATACCATGGACGGACTGCTCCACTACTCTATCAGCAGCGATGGGGGTAACAGCTGGGAAACTGAGAAGGTTCTGGTGAGAAACGAGAATTTCTGCTTCAGACCAATGATCTTTATGGAAAATGACACCATCTATCTATTCTACCATATCGAGAGTGAAGGCAGGAGAATCGATTTTTTCTTCATCTCGAGCCAGGATATGGGGAAGGGATGGACGGCTCCATATCAAATCGCGAAGGGGTTTGCCGGATCGTTCTTCCCGTCCCTGCACCAATACAAGGGAACTCTGTACGTGTTCTGGCAGTCTCGGCCTCTCTCTGAAACCGAGACACCGGTGTTCAATATCTATTTCTCCACGAGCACCGATAAGGGGAGAACCTGGTCCGTTCCTCGAAGCATCATGGAGAGCAGCTTTGGGGAGAATGCCCACCCTGTGGTGTACTTCAGCGATGACAGGTTTCATGTGATCTTTGAAGGCGACAGAGGGGGTGTCACGGGCATATATTACAGGGAATACACGCCCTCAGGAGCTCCTCTCACCGATGAGCGAAAGGTAAACAATTCACTTGCGACAGCAATAAGCCCTGAAATTCTCGGTCCCCGAGGGCAGCTTCTGATATTCTACCTCGATAGAAGAGACGGAGACCAGAGGCTGTATTATGCCCTGCTTGAGAACGGGGACTTCATCGAGGAGGGACCTTTCGGACGAAACATCATCCGATTCCTGCCCTTCTGTCCATCCGCAGGACCCTTCAAAGAAGGGGCTACTCCCTTCGTTTTCTGGCAGGACAGAGACGGCATCAAATATCTGGGACCGGAT
>Ga0180438_10000893_pt1 | contig 54636 bp, 80 predicted proteins | sample SS_ome_12_FD_132455 | JGI IMG/M metagenome (GOLD analysis project Ga0180438, IMG submission 132455) | Hypersaline lake sediment archaeal communities from the Salton Sea, California, USA - SS_3_D_2 metaG | ecosystem: Environmental > Aquatic > Non-marine Saline and Alkaline > Hypersaline >... | reverse complement strand
GGCGCGATGTGGTTCGGGCAATCGGTGCGAGTCAAGCGGCTGTTCCAGACGTGGCGGTCCGAGTGGATGCGTTGGAAGGACAAGGATCAAGGGGCGCTCTTGCGGGCGCTTGAACAAAGCACGGCACGGATCGCGCTCCTGGGCAGGCCGTTCAATGGAGGCGCGGTTGTGGCGCATCGGTTCGGGATGGCAAGGGGGTAGAATGGCGGTTGTGAATGCTAATGAGGCCGCGACCAAGTTATGTGAAGTTATGGGGCTGGATGCTGGCAAAGTAACACGCATTGTGCTTGATTTTGATGCCAAGGAACCTTTTGTGGGTGTTCATATTCAGTACATTGGAGATGAAGAGGTTTTGAATGTCATTTTTGATATTGCCAGAGAGGCACAAGGCGAGTGATCACGATGATTATCCCGACTGTGCAGCCCGACCTGGCAGCGGATACGGCGCGATTGGCCGCGCTGACGGCTGGCTGTGAGACCGAGACGATCATCGTCCACGACGCCAAGTCGGACGGTTTCTCGCACACAGTAAACCGTGGGTGGAAACAGGCGCAGGGCGACGCGATGATCCTGAACGATGACATTGAATGGTTTCAATACGGATGGTTGCACACGCTGCACAGGGCGCTCTATAGCGATCCATCGTTCGGCATTGTTGGACCGTCGGGCAAGTCGAGCACAAAGCCGATGTGCTACGGCTGGTCGGGGCAGAGCGGCTTACAGGAGGTCGATCACCTGCCCTTCTGGTGCGTCCTCGTCAAGCGCGAATTGGTGGACAAGATCGGCTACCTGGACGAGGCATTCATCCACTATGGCAGCGACAACTATTACTGCAAGAGGGCAGAGCAGGCCGGGTACAAGAGCGTATGGGTGCGCGACGTGTACCTCAAGCATACCCACCACGGATCAGGCTTGATTTTCAAATGGAAGGAACACGACGACCTGGTATGGAACAGCAAAAAGCGGCTCCTACGCTAGTCTATTTCCATATCCCGAAATGCGCGGGGTCAACGGTGATGAGCCTGCTACGTGCCAACTATGGCGCAGGGTTCCATCGCGTCGGCAATGGCGGCGGCTGGCGCAAGTTTCACAAGAGACCGGCGGAGCAGCGCAACCGGATCACCTGTCTCACGGGGCATCTACCTTGGGGCGTCCAGATCGGCACAATCCCTCGGCCCTATCAGACGGCGATGATGCTGCGCCATCCAGTGGATCGAGTCGTTTCACTCTACTGGTTCGTGCGGCGATTCCCGAAACATAAATGGTACGAATTCGCCCGGCAGAGAGGACTTGTCGCCTTTGCCACAAGCGGCGCGTTTGCCGACGTGGACAACGGAATGACGCGCTGGCTGGCCGGGTGCAAAGACTGCGGGTCTCTGCCCATCAAGCGACAATTGACAGAGGACCATTTTGGGCTGGCCTTGCTACACCTCCAGACGATGGCGGCGGTTGGGTTCGTGGCCTCATTTGACGCCAGCGTGCAGCGATTCGCCAAGGCGTTTAGATGGGAGCACACGGACTACACGACAAAGATGGTCGGCAAGCGGCACCGGGCAGCGACCGACAAGGAACGGCAGGCGATTGCCGAGTACAACCATTTTGATATGGCAATCTATGAGCACGCGCTGAGGACGGCGGAGTGACCGATCTATGGATCGTCGAGGATAATACTCTTTCGCTTTATCGGCGTACAGGTTCTTGTAGGCTGTGCGGGAAGTGTTGCTGCGCAACTCAAATCAGAGCACAGATTCAAGTTGTGAGTGGTGATGATGAATCTAGTGGCTCGCCAGAGCTATCCGATCTTGGTGATTTGTCTGATTGGGAAGGATTCTCCGTCTTTCGCGCACGAGGTATCTGGTTGTGGATGAAGATAGAGGTTACGGACGAGCCGCGATTTGAGCCCTGTAGTGCGTTTGTTGACAATAAGTGCACTTGCTGGGAGACATTAGACTGGCCCGTTATTTGCGAGTTTTGGCCTATTCATCCTGGTAATCTCGAACGATTTCCAGAGTGTGGATTCTCTTTTGAGAGAGTAATAGCGTGAGGATCGCCGTCTACACCGCGATCTTTGGCGACATTGACCGGCTGTGGTCGGTCTACCCGCTGGCCTCGCGAGGCGCGGATCACATCTGTTTCACCGACCGTCCACGCCGAGAGGTGGGCTTGTGGACAGACGAGGACAAGCCGACGATCCGCAAAGGCACGACAGGGCTTGCGGTGATCCCGACCTGGGAGCAGCAACTTGTCGAACCAAAGCAGGGCTTGCGGCGCTGGGCGCGGCATTACAAGGCAATGCCCCATCGCTACATTGACGCCGATGTGTGGATCTGGGTGGATGGCAACGTGAGGCTCTTGGCCGATCCGAGGGAGATCGTAGAGCGGTATCTAGGCGATGCGGACTTGGCGATCTTTCGTCATCCCGACCGGGATTGCCTGTACGTCGAAGCCGAGTTCTGTGCGCAGAAACACAAGGACGATCCCAAGACGCTCAAGCGACAGGCGATGCGCTATCTGCAAGAGGGGATGCCGCACAAGTGGGGACTGCCTGAGACGCGATGCGTCATCCGGCGCAACACGGAGTCGATCCGGGCGCTCAATGAGGCGTGGTGGGCAGAGTTGGAGCGGTACAGCGTGCGGGATCAAGTCTCCTTGCCGTTCGTGTGTTGGCAGGCGGGCGTCAAGTGGCACGAGATACCGGGGCGCTGTTGGGTGCGGAACACGCACAAAGATTTCTACTATGTCAAGCACAAGGCGTGATATGATTGACCCATTCAACCCAGGGCTACAATACTACGTGGATAAGCTCAGCAGTTGCGATCCCTTCTGTCTAATTCGCCTTGGAGACGGAGAATGGAGTGCTATAAAAGGTGACAGAGGGATCACGTCGTCGCGCTCGCAGACGCTCCATCACGAGTCACTCAGAAACGGGATGATCAAGGTCATTGCACGAGCGCCCGACGATCCGCGCTACATCCTGGCCTTGCGCCGCACGTCCTACCGGGCCAACATTACAGCGTGGCTGGAAGAGAACACGCCCGAGTATATGCGGTTTCACGATTCGACAGTATTTTATAAAGCAAGCAAGAAAGGTAGGCTTTACCCGCTTATCGAGGCGCTGCGCAACCTAGACGTGCCTATCAAGTTGATCGGCCCTGAGCGGTTGGCAGGGCTCAACGGGCGTGTGTTCCCCATCGGGCAGCACATTGTCATACCGGGCAAGAACTGCTGGGCAATGCGAGAGCGCATCTTGAGCGAGGCGCTGGCAGATCGAGCGCCCGCGTGCTACCTGATCACGGCTGGCCCGGCGGCGAAAGTATTCGCCTGGTCCCTGTTCCAGCGAGTCGGACAGCATTCATTCATACTCGATACGGGTTCGTTGTGGGATCCCTATGTGGGGCGGCGCACGCGCACCTATCACAAGGGGATGCTCAAAAACCCGGCAATCATCAAGGCAAACCTGACGAGGGTAACAGATGGACAATAAGGCGCTGGTCGTAGGACTCGGAGAGGTCGGCAGGGCGCTGTACAAGGTGCTGTTGAATGCGCATAGCGTGTGGGCAGTGGACGAGCGTAAGTCGCTACCAGAGAAAGCAGCGGCGGGCGGGTTCGATTTCCTGCACATCTGTATCCCCTACTCGCCAGAGTTCAAGCGAGCAGTATTGGCCTACCAGGTGCGCTATCGGCCCCGTGTGACCGTGATCCATTCAACGGTCCCGGTCGGCACGAGCCGGACCCTGAGCGCCTGCCACAGCCCCGTAATCGGCATCCATCCGGATTTGGAGCAAAGTCTGACGACATTCACCAAGTTCGTCGGGGGCGAGGGCGCATCGGAAGCCGCGCGACATCTAGGCCGGACCGGGATTCGCTGCTACATCACTGAGCAAGCTGAGACGACCGAACTGATCAAATTGCTTTCAACGACATTCTATGGTCTGTGCATCGAGTGGACGAAACACGTCAAGGAGTTGTGCGACTGGGCAGACGTGCCTTTCGAGGCGTGGACGCTCTGGACGCAGGCATACAACCAGGGCTATGCAGCGCTGGGCCGACCAGAGTTCACGCGCCCTCAGCTTGTGCCAATGTCAGGGAAGATCGGCGGGCATTGTGTACTTCCCAACCTGAGTTTGATGCCAGAGGGCGATCCGTTTGTGCAGTTGATCAAGGAACGCAACGAATGAAAACCTGCTGCAACCCCTATGCCTGGTGGGTCAAGAAAATCGAGCGAGAGGAGCCCTTCACACTCGTGCGAATTGGCGACGGCGAGTTGAACGGGATGATCTGGACCAACCGCAAACACGGCGGCGGGCGCACGAAGAACGGGGATGGGCACAGTCTCAGGATCAAAGAGATGAGACAGCTTTTGAGAAAGTCGATCAAGCAGCCGCCGAACGATGGCAACTATTACCGCTCTCTGTGGATGGACGGGAACTGCCGTCCCAAAGAGCGCTTGGCGCGTGACCACTGCGACCGCCTGTTTCCCGGCGTGACGTGGTACAATGCCTTAGCTATTCATTTCGCAAATGTGCGAGGCTATGCGCATCCTTTCTACACTGCAATGCGGAATCAACGACGACCCGTGATCGTGGTAGGCCCTCCCCACCTTCGGCACATCGATCAGGTCGGCTTGTTCGACTATCACGCACACGTCGAGGTTCCATACCATCGTGCCTTTTTCGCCCGCGAGCGCATCGTTGCCGAGGCGCTGGCCTATCCAGAGAACGCGCTGTACACGGTGCACGCAGGGCCAGCCGCGCCGGTCATCACCTGGATGCTCTGGAAAGAGCGGGGGGAAACGGCGGCGGTGCTCGACTTGGGGAGCGTCTTTGATGGGTACGTTCACGAGCGTTACGGGGGGCCGGTCAGCAAAAGCGCCGCGCTAACTCGGTCCTTCTGGAAGAAACGGGCGACCAGGGAGATTCTGAGGAGAAACCTAACCGGTGAATGACGCCATCGAATATCTGGCGCGCCTTGAACGCGAGGCCGAACAGAATCACACGCAAGAGCTTTACCTGTGGCCCAGGACGCCGATCAGCAACCTCCAGGCCGAGATGTGGCAGCGGGTAGGCGTCTCGGATTGGAACGCCGACGATCACCGTTCTCGCCCGGCCAAGGTGCTGCGCGCCATTGACGATCTGCTCTACAATCGGTTGATCCCGGAGCGGTTCTCGTTCGTGGACATCTGCTGTGGAGATGCGCTGATCCCCTGGCACGTCAAGCGGCGGTTCCCGATGTGCCAGGCGCTGGGCGTCGATCTGAACAAGGACCGGCTACAGGCCCATTTCGTCGTCCAGGATCAGGGCGTGCGGCTGTTCCGCATCCCGATCCAGCGGCTTTTCAGGGACGGCGGCGATGTACTCTTCGACGTCGCCGTGATGTTCAACACCTACAGGGGCTGGGAGAGCGCAGACCTAGCCGACGGTGAGCGATGGATTGTCGAGGCTGCTGATGAATGGTTCAGGTATCGAGCGCGGTATACGATCCTGACCGTGACTGATGCGCAGATCGAACGGCTGAAAGGGGAAGGCTGGTGGGTGACAGAGTTAGGGCCTGGAGAGGATGACAGCAAAATGATCCTGATGTGGCCCTGTGCGACCGGTGAGCTAGAGGGCCTTTGGAGAGAACACCGTGACTAAATTCGAGAAAAAGGCCGCCGTAGTGCTGGCCCTGGGTCTCCTGATCTTGCTTTTGGCTGTTCAGGGACACGCACAAGCGCCCGTGCTGGTCAACGGCAACTTTGAGGGTGAGTTTACACCAAGGGGCGCGGGCGAGGTCGTGGTGGCCGAGGGGTGGGATCCCGCTTGGTTGGAGGGCGACGATCGTCAGTGTCGAGCTCCCTGCTATCGGCCTGAATACCAACCCGAGACAGAGATCGCCCAGCAAGGCAAGAGCCAGCGATGGTTCACGACCTTTGCGCGCCAGTTTGGGACGATCTTTCAGCGCGTGGACGTGCAGCAAGGCGAGTGGTACGAGTTCTCTTGCGCCGTCTACAACATCAGCGAACCGGACGGGCGAATGGAGGTCTTTGTCGGGATCAACCCCTGGGGCGGCGATCCCTTCCATCGGACGATGATATGGGGGCAGGGGTACGTCAAGCCCTACCGGCAGTGGACGCGGGTATCTGTCGTGGCCCAAGCGTGGGGCGACCGGATCACCGTTGCAGCCGGGGCGAACAACAGCTACGCGACCAAGAACAACGCTTCCTACTGGGACAACTGCACGATCCGGCACGTAGACAGCCCAGGGGGGACAGAGACGCCCGCACCGCTGCCGACCTATACGCCCTATCCGACGTACACGCCACAGCCGACGGCAACGCCTTGCCCGACGTGCGCACTGGGGGGAAGCTGCCCCAGCATTGGCGAGATTGCAACCGTTGTCGCTGATCGTCCTCCTGTGAGGTGGCCGCGCTAATGGCCGATCCAATCTGCACTATCGTGATGCCAACGCTTGATCTTGATCGGGGCGCGCAGACGATGCGCCTCGCACGCTCGACCGCTGGCATCGATACCGACGGCCTGCTCCTGGTCGATTACAAGATGCGCGGAGCCGTCAAGCTCAACAACGCCCTGTTCAAGGCCGCGCTCCATCTTGAAACGCCATTCATCTGCTACCTGAACGATGACACGATCCCGTCTCAACGTGATTGGTTGAAGCTGCTGATCCAGGGCCTACGAATGAACAACCGCTATGGGATGGCCTGCCCATCTGGCGAGTGCTCGACGACGCCACAAAAGAGCGGCAAGCCGGGCGACCCGTTCGAGGTGCACGTCGTCAAGGGGCCGTTGGCTTGGTTCGTGGCAGCAGTGCGCGCCGAGGCATTGCGCGATGTAGGGCTCTTTGATGAGGGATTCATCCATTACGGCGATGAATCGGACTGGGTACAGCGGGCAATGCGCAAGGGTTGGAAACAGATCTGGGTCAAGGGCGTCTACATCCAGCACTTGAGGGGCAACCATAACGAAAATGGGCAGCTCAGGAACCAGTGGGCCAAGCACGACAAGCGGCGATACCGTAAGAAGTGGGTCCACAAGCCGAAAGGGGGTACAGGCGATGGATAACTGGCTACAGAAAACGGTGGATGTTCCAAAGGCCGTCGATGATCTGATGGCGCGCTATGGGACTGAGCAGATCGATAGCATCACCAGCACAGAGGCGTATACGATGGCCAAGGCGGCGCTTGCCCTGGCGCTGAATGATGGCCTGAATGGAATGCCCAGCAAGCGACAGGCGCGCAAGGCAGCAAAGGTGCTCTTTGATAAGCTGCTCAACGGTCTGGCCGTGGCCTTTATGCTGGGCTACGATCAGGCGTGCACGGAACGGGGCAAAGCGCCGAGTCACGATCCAGAGAGGCAGGGCGATGCTCAATAAGCAGTTCTCATACCTGGCGGGCACAGGACGAACGGCGACGCATTGGGTCAAGTTGCTGCTCGACAAGGCGACGGATCAGTCCAAAGTCGCCACGTTCCATGACAATTTCCCCAAGCGCACCAGGACGGCGGGCCGCAAGACTAGGGCAGCGTTCTTTACAAACTACCTGCTCAATCTGATGGTTTCTCGACAAGGCGCAGAGACCTATGTCGAGTGCAATCCAGCCTTGCTTGAACACGTCGCCCTGACCTATGGCGTCCAAGATGCAATGACCGTGATCCCCGGCGGCTTGCTGGCGCAACCTGCGCGGGGAGTGCTGATCGCTCGCTCGCCCTACGCCTACGCTGCCAGTCTCAAGGCGAGGGGTTGGGGCTGGAAGTGGTGGGCCTATCCGAACGTCAAGGCGCTGTGGGATATAGGCGACGGCTACGTCAAGAGGCCAATGATCGAGCAAGCCGCGATCGCGTGGAGTCTCAAATCACAGTTCTATCACGGCCTGACTCAAATCGGCGTCCCTGTTTTACGCTATGAACTGCTCTTTGACCGGCGCGTGAGCAAGGAGCGATTCACGGAGCGGATCGAAGGTCTATTTGACGCCCTGGGTGTGACGCCGATCCTCGCGCCCGAATTCTGGTGGCGGCTGCGCGATCAGCGCGTGGCAGGCAAGGCGAAAGGGGCAACGTTGAACGCCAGCGAAAAGGCAACGGTCAAGCGGATCGCGGGGCCGGCGATGGAGCTATACGGCTATGTCTAGCGTCTGCGTGATGGTCCTCGGCGTACCGAGAAGCGGATCGAGCTGCACCGCTGGGGTGCTCCACAAACTCGGCGTGGATATGGGCAAGGGCCACTTCCAGCCTGCCGACTGGGCCAATCCTCTCGGCTATTTTGAGGATATGCGCTGGCGATTGACGACGCAAAGGCTCACGGGAAAAGGCTACAACCTCAAGGCGGCGGAGATCGAGCGCATCGGCAAGCAGCAAAAGGCGCTCTACCGGGCGCTGGCAAAGGAATGTGCACGCAAGCCGCTATGGGGGATGAAAGACCCGTGGTTGTGTTTCGTCGCCCAGTTCATCTGGCCTATCTTGCAGCAGCAGGGCGTCGAGGTGCGAGTGGTCATCACAGATCGACCGAGAGAGGCGAGTATAGCCAGCGTCACCCGGCACTTACAGAGAACCTATCACGGCAAGGGCAACGCCGAGCAGATCATTGATACTTGGTGGGATGGCCTTGATCGGCAGCTCGAGATCTGGCACGGGCCGACGCACATCGTAGACTATGACCGGCTGGTGCGTGAGCCTGAGATTGTGATCCGAGAACTGGCGCAATTCGCTTTTATCGGCACGGGCATCGCGCCGAGTAATATCGAGCAGGCGGCGCAGTGGGTGACGCCAAAACTCAATCATTTTCAGGGGGTAAGATGATACCGATTTTCAGCAACACGTTGGGGCGTGAGGAACTGGCAGCGGTCGAGCGGGTGTTCAAGAGCCGCTGGTTGGGCCGGGGCAAAGAGTGCGCGGCGTTTGAACGCGAATTTGCCGTCCACCTGGGGCAAGAGCGATCATTGCTGTTCAACTCGTGCACCTCGGCAACGTTTGCAATGCTGCGCGCCCTGGGCATTGGGCCGGGTGACGAGGTGATCGTCCCGACGATCCAGTTCGTCGGCGTGGCGAACGCGATTGTGAGCGTGGGCGCGTGGCCGGTGTTCGCTGACGTGGACAAGCACACGCTCGACATTCTACCGTCAGAGATCACGCGGCTCTACAATCACAAGACGGCGGCGGTGTTCCTGTTGCACTTTGGCGGGCATCCAGCGCCGTTCTATGAGATTCAGGAGGCCGGGGGCGTCGGCCTGCCCATCCTGGAGGATGCAGCAAACGCAGTGGCAAGCATCTATCACGGCAAGGCGTGCGGCACGCTCGGTCACGCGGGCGTGTGGAGTTTCGACGCGATGAAGGAACTGGTAATGTGCGACGGCGGGGCGCTCTGGATGCTCTACGACAACCAGGCGGATCGGGCCGAACAGTGGCGCTACTTTGGGATGCCCAGCAAGCGAGCCAGCGGGACCGATGCAGCCCAAGGCGGCGCGGCGCGCTGGTGGGAGTTCGACGTACAGCAACCAGCGGGGCGGCACATCAGCAACGATGTGCTGGCAGCCATCGGGCGCGTGCAGCTCAGGCAATTGCCGCAATTCATAGCAAAGAGGAAGCGCGTCTGGCGGCGGTATCAAGCGTGCTTGTACGATCTGCCCGGCATCACGATCCCGCCCGAGCCCTTGCCGGGATGCACGTCGAGTTACTATATGTACTGGATTCAGGTCGAGGACAAGCGCGACGAATTAGCGGCGTTTCTCTGTGCACGGGGTATCTATTGCACATTCAGGTACTACCCGCTGCACCTGATCCCGTTCTATGGGTGCAAGGCCCGCTTGCCGAACGCAGAATGGGCAGCAGAACACACGCTTTGCATCCCGTTGCACCAGAACCTAAGCGAGATGGATCAAACGCGCATCATTGACGGTGTGGTCAAATTCGCACGAGAGAACTACTAAGTGAGGTAAGAAAATGGCAGACATTGATCGAGCACAAGGGGCGCCGATCCCCACGACGATGGTCACGCGGTACAAGGATATGGGGGATCATCACGCGCTGGAGGTGTACAACGGGGGCAACGTGCAGACGGATGGTGCGGACGTTTCACCGACGAATCCGCTTGCAGAGGATGTGCAAGTTGTTGCCCAATCCGCTTGGGCTGTCCTTCTCAACGACGTCGTGATCGACGGCACACCGGCAGCGGTGAACAGTGACAGTCTAGACGTGAGCGAGTATAGCGCACTGTGGATTCAACTCTACGTCGAGAGCGCGGGCGCGCCTACGGATGTGCGGATCATTCCACAATTCAGCCACAACAACGGGGCGAACTGGTTCGATTTCGTTGAGGGCTACTGGGCTAGCCTGTACTATGAGGACACGGCAACTGCTGCCCCTGGTATTCGACACTCGTTCCTGTTGCCTTGTGGCGGCCAAGACTTGGTGCGCTTCCGGGCAGTGACGACGGGCGCGGGCGTCGGCGCGACGTTCACCGTCGGAATTCGGGCGCGGGCCTTCCGGGGCAATTTCGGCGTAGCCCACGCATAGGAGCGCATAATGGCACTTGGAACAGTGATCAGGAGCTTTCCTTCTCCAGTAGTGGATATATTTGCTATGACGTGGGACGGTCATTCTTTATGGATGACTTCTAATACCATCATTTATCAAGTTGATCCTATAACTGGCATTAGCATTAGATCGTTCAATAGTCCAGACACAGGCACAGTTGGGATCACCTGGGATGGACATACGCTATGGATAGCTGGAAATACAAACAATCGTGTATATCAAATTGACCCGCATACGGGTGCGGTTATCCATAGTTTTGCCATTCCCAATGATCCATCCGATCTAGCGTGGGACGGCAGAACATTATGGCACACCGCTAGAGTTCTCAATCTCATTTATCAGATCGATCCAGTCACGGGTTCCCTGACAAGATCGTTTGCATATCCGACAAACAATCCTCGTGGTTTAACTTGGGATGGGCGTACATTGTGGACTACGAGTAACACAACTAGAGTATTCTACCAAATAGATCCTGTGACTGGCACTGTGAACCGAACCTTCAATCCTACGCCTTCTACGTTGCCATTCTCTGTGGCGTGGGATGGACGCACGCTATGGCACGGCGATGTAAACACAGATCGAATATACCAGATCATGGTGAATTGAGGCAAAAATGGCAATTATCAAACTGACTGATGAGCAATGGCTTGAGCAAGAAACGGCACGAGTTGAGGGGGTATTGCGGCAAGCTCTCGGCGGCAAGGACGGAAAAGCAGGTCGGAACGTGACCGAGTTGCGTGCTCTCCTCAACTATGCCGGACTCGACTATGAGACTTCTGATCTCGCGGCTATCCGTGACAAGCTGGTTGCTGACGGTGTGATCGAGGTCGTGTGAATAAGTGGCTCTTGAACGCTTTGCGAGACGAAATCAAGCACTTCTCGTCCTCTGCGTTAGCGGGGCTGTTAGCGTGGCTCTTGACCTGGATCACGTGCTCGTATGCGTGGTACGGGGAATACCGATTACCTGGGAGAATCTCGCGAGAAACAGCGGTAGACCGCTCCATATCCCGGCTCTCGTGGTGGCTTGCGTTGGCAGCATCGTTTCTGGTGCACTGCTGGCTAGACGGGCTTTTATGAGGTAGAACGATGGCATACTGTACAACCGCGATGGTCAAAGACTCGATGCAGAAAACTGATGCTGGGGACGACGCTTTGATTGCCCGGATCATCACGGGTGCAGAGCGCAAGATCAACCAGTTCTGCAAGCGCCCCGACGGCTTCGAGGCAGATGCGGCTGCAAGCGCCAGATATTACCGGGGCAGCGGCAAGGCGTACCAGTTGATCGATGAATGCGTGGAGATCAGCGCCGTGGCCGTCAAGGACGCGCCGTCAGATGAGGACTATGAAGCGTGGGACTCCCCTACCACGAATATGGCGGGCGATGGGGACTGGTTTGCCGGTAGCGGTGATCCTGATGAGCCGGAATTCAACCTCCTACCCTACACGCTCCTCTTCGTTGATCCGAATGGCGATCAAAGCTGGTTCACCGGCGAGACGCCACAGATGCGCAAGCGAGGGCGGGCGCGGCGGGGGATCGATCTGTTGGCAAGAGTGCCGACGGTGAAAGTGACGGCTAAGTGGGGCTATAACGTGGATGTGCCGGACGATATCGTGGAGGCGTGCATTATGCAGACGGCGCGCTGGTACAAGCGCCTGCAAGGCGCGATGGCCGACAGTTTGGCAAGCGCCGACCTGGGCGGGCTGCTCTACGTACAGCAGCTTGATCCCGACATCGCGGGCATCTTGATCGATGGGCGTTACGTGCGCATTGCGACGGGCAGACGATGACCGAGATAGACGGCAAGATCAGGGGCCTGGACGCCTTTCAAGCCAAGGTCGATCAGATGCAGCGCGACATTTCCGGCTCGCCAATGGCGGCGGCGATGGGACAGGCGACGTTGATCGTCACGCGGGCAGCGCGCAAGAATGCGCCGGTGGATCGCGGGCCATTGCGGGCGTCCATCGTCCCGGAAGTTGTGCAGCGTGATAAGATTGTGACCGGCATCGTAGGGAGTAACCGAGAGTACGCGCCCTATATGGAGCTGGGAACGCGCCCCTTCTGGCCGCCCTGGAAGCCCCTCTACGAGTGGGCCGTCCGCAAGATGCGCGGAGATCGCAGGGCGGCGGGTGCGCTGGCAGCGGGTGCGCGAATGGCGATCGCAGCACGCGGCATCAAGGCCAAGCGGTTCCTACAGCGCGCCATAGAGGATAACAGCGCCAGGATCAAGCGGATCATCGAGCAGGCCGTGGGCCGGATCGTGAGGCGATGACGTGGCGATTGTGACCGTAGGCGAGATTTGCACGGCGATTCATACCGTCCTTGAGGAGCTTGTCGTATCGGGCGATCTGAACCGCGTCCAGAACTACGACGAGTTGACTGAGGGGATGAACACGACCAAAACGATCCAGGTCTATCCCGAACGGTGGGAGGTGGACGCGGCGACAGACACCGACCGGACAACGTTCGTGGACGGCGTGACCGGTATTCCCGGCGTGAGACAGACCGAGATATTGATCCGGCTCGATCTGTACGTCCGCCAACGCTCCCAGCTCAACGAGGATTGGGGCGACGCGGTGGACCTTGCGTCAATCGTGAGCGACAAGCTAGACGAGCAAGGCGGCTGCCCTCTCTTCGCACAGGCCGGGATTCGCTCAATGCACTGGACGTGTCAGCGGGTCGTGTTCGATTACGCGACCGTGCTCTATACCGGCTATCGGTTCGAGATCACGGTGAGGATTTTCTGATGCTCTATCGCATTCACCAGAAGCTGCTCATTGACCATAACGACGGGGCGTTCATCGAGGGCGGCAACGGCTGCGTTCACTCGCTCTCGATGCTGAGCGCCAGGACGCGCAAGGCGCTGCTCGATACGGGAGCGATCAGCGAGGTGCAGGCGCCGCCGCTTACTGTCTTTTGGGGCGAGGGGGGCAGGGCGTGCAAGCTGGCCGACCTGGGTATCGATACCATCGGCTTCGTGACGATGGGAGCGAAAGACGTCGCCTATGCCATCCGGGCCAGCATCCGCGCGCCGGGCGACGATGATCGCTTTAACGAACGAGTGGACAAACTCGCGCTTGCCATCGAAAGATGGCAGGCCGAGATCAGGGATTATCTAGGAATCGGCAGCGCTGAGATAAAGCGCTGAGGAGACAAGTAGGGCCAGTTGGCCCAGGAGTAAAGCAAAATGCCACAGACAACCAGTAGTGTCCCCATCGCGTGCGCGTATGTGGGGATCGCCGCAAGCTCGACCTGTTCGCCGTTCACGGACGTGAGCGGATCGACCAACAGCGTGACCGGGATCGAGCAGACGAAAAACGTCGCAGACGAATACACGCTTGATGGGCGGTTCGCGATCAGCGAATTGGGCAAGCACCAACCGGCGGACATCGTTGTGCGCTGCGTGTTCAACACGAACGCGACCGAGGCGTACCGCCTAGCGCGCGAGGCGTTCCGAGAGGCTGTGTGTGATGGCAAGATCTGCCTGCGCGTGATTCCCGGCGGCGCGGTAGCTGGGAATGAAGGCTGGCAGACAAACTATGCGCCCGTCACCCGGATGCGCTGGCCGGACGTGAACGCGGGCGAGGCAGGACCGGCGATGGCCGAGTTCACTGTGCACGCCGCCGACATCGATCCGTTCGTCTACGCCAGCTAGTCGGCTGAAAGGGGGTATCTATGCCAGAGCGACTATCAACGCGTACATTTGACGCATCCAGCGTGCAGGGCGAAGGCGCGATCCTCGTGCTACGCGGCGCGACCGTGGGCGAGGTGCTCGGCAACCGGCGGGCGGCTGAGGCGCGCAACACAGCGCGCTATCGTTTTGGGCGTTGGTTGGGGCGGCTATTCCGACGTGCGCCTTCCCCTGCCGACCAGATGCGCGACAATATGCGGTACTATGCGGGGCACGTCCGATCCTGGAACTGGGTAGGCGATGACGGCGAACCGCTGCCCTTGCCTGCCGATGACCTGACCGTGATCGAGCGCCTGACCACTGACGAGATGGCGTTTGTCATCGCGTGCGTCAACGGTGAACGGCAAACGGAGGAGCAAAAAAACTGATCGACCGGGCTGCCGGGGCTCTGTGGACAGGGACGGGCAGTCCGCCGTGGGCGTATGTGCTCTACCGGGCGCGCAAGCTGTACGGTTGCACGCCGTCAGAACTGGCGCAAGAGGATTTTGAGGCGATGATGCAAGATATCCAACTCGAAAACCTGGAACGCAAGATCGCGAGAGGCTAGGCCGATGCCTGATCGTTATACGATTGCCGTCGAGATCGAGGCCAGGGACAAAACGGGGACCGCACTTGGCTCTGTCAAGAAGGGCTTTGACGAGGCGTTTAACCAAGTCGTCACGGGCGCGCTGCGCGCGGCTGGTGAGGGCCTGCTTGGATTCGTTCAGCAGATCCCCGCAATGACTGTCGAGCTGGGCAAGCTGGGCGTCTCTGTCCAGGCGTCTGAACGCCGATTCTCTCAGTTTGCCGGGGGCGCTGACCGGGCAACGATGTTCCTGAATGCCTTTAACGAAGGCTCTTTGAACACCGTGGATCGAATGACGGCGATGTCGAGCGCCGGGCGGCTCTTGCAGATGGGCCTTGTAGACACCGGCGATGAAATGAGCCAGATCGCCGCGATGGCAACGCAATTGGGTGATCAGACGATGGGGGCGGGGGAACGCATAGCCGACTTTGCCGCCCTGCTTGCCAACCAATCGATCCCCCGTCTTGACAATTTCGGCATCAGCTCAGGGCGTGTCCGCCAGCGCATTGATGAATTGCTCGAATCTGGCCGTGCTCTCAACCGTGAGCAAGCGTTCAAGATGGCCGTGATGGAAGAGGGATCGAAGGCGCTTGATACGCTGGGTGACACGTCCGATCTGGCTTCTGTCCGCATTGCCAAAGTAAGCGCGGCGCTGGAAACGGTGCGGCAAGAGGCGGGGAAAATCATCGCAGAGGATTTCGCCGGGGCGTTAGAGGCTATGAGCACAGAGGGCAAGAGCGCCGACGAGGTGATCCGCGACCTGCCTACACGGTTCCGAGAATGGCGCGAGGAAATCCAAAAGACGACTTTTGCTCACAGAATGAGCAATGAGGAAATCAGGGCCACGCGCGAGCAGGTGATAAGGGACAGCGAAGCCAGAACGCATAATCGCGAGCAGCAACGGCTGATGCACGACGAACTGTACGCTGGCGCGCATCGTTGGTCGGAATATGAGCAGGCGATGCTGGAGGCCAATGCTGAATTAGATCGAAGCACGGTTATGGCAATAGACCATCGGCATGAGCAGGAGCTATTAGCGGCGACAGTTGGTATTGATAGTCAACGGGCATTTGACGATTACCAATCTGCCATCCAAGACGCCGAACAAGCCGAATCGGATTTCATCACCACAACTCAAAGAGCAGAAAAAGCAATGCGCGACGCTGCTGTTGCAGCGATGGAGACGGCGGACGCCCGACTCGACACCGCAATGAGCTACGCCGACTATGAGGAGCAGATCACAGATTCAGCGGAGCAATTCGCGGATAAGCGCGAGAAACTGGAAACCAAACACCAGGAGGCACTCGCAGAGATTGCCAGGCGCGGGCAGAGTTGGCGGCAAGCGGTCAACGAGGACGAGTTGAGCCTGGAGGTTCGCATCGCCCAAGGGCGGCTCGACGAACTGCTAGAGCGGCAATCCAAGTACAATGAAGAGACAACCGACCTGGAGCGCGCGCGCACAGAGCAGTCTATCGGCAAGCTGCAAGAAGAGATCGCGGAAAAGACGAGCTTGCTCGAACAGGCAAACGAGGGCTTCGTTATGATGAAGGGCGAGAACGTGGACGCCCTGCTTGCCGAGGAGAATCGCCAGTACGAGGAGTCGTTGCTCGGCTTGCAAGAATCGCAGGCCGCGCAAGAGGAGGCACAGCGGCAAAGTCTAGGCCGGATGGTTCTAAACCATTTCAACGCCTGGGCCGAGATGAACCTTGCCGCCGACGGCTACACTCAAGCTGAGGCGGATTTCGTCACTCAAATGCGCCAGGACATCAGCGTCGAGTACGGGTTGATCACCGATACCGCCGTGGCGGCAATGGATACTCAAGAGAGCAAGTGGGCCGGGATGGTTGCCCAGATGCGCGGGGAGGCGTCGAGCTTTTTCGACTACTTTATGAAGGAGTTCAACAAGCTGCCTTCCGAGAAGGTGATCCGGATCCGCACGGAGCTTGCGACGCCCACCACGGCAGGGCCAACACAGGGCGGCGACGTGATGCAACACGGTTCTGCCTTTGCCCCTGGCGGTATGGCCCTCGTGGGCGAGCGCGGCCCTGAACTGGCCTACATCCCCCGTGGGGCGTCGGTGTTCCCGACCGACCAAAGCCAACATATGACCACGAATCACTACAATTTGACCGTCAACAGCGCGGCTACAGCGATGCGCGTCCAGGACGAATTCTTTATGATGCAGGGGCTTGCCGGAAGGTAGAGCAGAATGGGCTATTGGAGCTTTATCCAACCAGAAGCGACGATCAATTACATACGCAATCCATCTTTCGAGGAGAATATTACTGACGGATGGGCCAACTATACAACAGGCGCAGCAGGCGGCAACCGATCTTACAGTTCTGACGATCAGATGTTCGGCGCTTGGTGTCTGGAACTGGAAAAACTCGCAGGAGCGCAAGCTGACAGATTTGGATCGTCCACTACGTTGACGCCTACCAGCGTGCTCAATGAGGAGTATATCGCGAGCACGTGGGTGAACATTCCCAACGCAGCCACGTTCACACTAACGATCAACAAACAGGCGGGCGTAGGGGCGCAGCAGTTGATCAGCGTCGATCTGGTAGGGCCAACCAGTGGTTGGGTGCGCGTCGAGACGCCTGTCCTCACGGCCAACGCGACAGGGGATAATATCGTCGTTTTGGTCTGGATCACCGGCACGCCGAACGTTTCAGCTTACGTAGACGCCGTGCAGTTTGAGATCAAGGGCCACACAACCACCTATTGCGACGGCGATCAGGATGGCTGCGAATGGCTGGCAGTGACCCACAATGGGCATAGCCAAAGAAGCGCCGTCAGCCGCGCAGGTGGTATCCTGGTCGATTTTGCCGATCGTGATTTTGACATAGAGGGGATGATCGGCGCGGGGATGAGCCCGATCATGCTCAACGTGGATAGCTACGCCATTCTGCCCGGCGGCGAATTGAACAGCCAGAAAACGAACGTCCGCCCCTTCTCCCTCACAGGATGGGTCAAGGGGACAAGCCTCTCCGACCTGCACGCCAAGCGGCAACAACTGATCGAGGACGTGGCCCCCAACACCGTGCCGGTTGATCAGCCGATCGTGATCCGCTATACTGGCGCAGCCGTGAACAAGGAGATCGAGGCATACTACGAGACGGGCCTAGAGGGCAGGATCAGGGGTGATTTTCCTTGCCTAGAACAGTCCTTTGCCTTGCGTTTTTTGGCGACCGATCCAAACTTCTATGAGATTGGAGAGAGCGCAGCAACGCCGACCAGCCTCGTGACAGCCACACGGCGCAACGTGGCGGCGCGGCTGAAGGATGAGACTGCCACTAGCAAATGGAGCGTGTTGGGTCCACCCAACGTGGCAGGGACGTACACAGAGATCTATGATATTCTGGTCGCCAGTGACAAAACTGTTTACTGGTCGGGAAACTTTCTCAACTTTGACAACATAGCGGCTGCGGATCATCTCGTACAGTACACGCCAAACACCGAGACGTGGGCGGTGGTTGGTGGTGGATTAGGCGCGGGCGCGGCTGTGATGTGGGGATTGGCTGAGGGGCCAACGGGGGATATCTATGTCTGCGGTCAAGCGCAGAATATCGGCGGGGTGGCGAATGCCGATTGGATCGCCTATTGGGATGGCGCGGCCTGGAATGCGGTCGGCGTCCCGAACCAGGCGGCAACCGTCTGCGCCTACATCGCGCAAATGGCCTTTGATTCGACAGGCAATCTGTACGTGGTTGGGAATTTCACCGACTTGGCTAGTGCGGTAGCGTCCAACCTGGACTACATCGCCGTATGGAATGGGGCCGCTTGGGCCGCCGTGGGCAACCCGACCGCTGGCGCGGCAGCGGTCACGGCGATCTTTGACGTAGCCATAGACAGCCAGGATCGCGTGTGGGTCGTGGGTAACTTTACCACATTCGCCAACGTAGCAGGGGCCGATCATATCGCGATGTGGGACGGCGCGGCCTGGAATGCGGTTACACAACTAAACGCGCAAGCTACCGACATCGTAATCAATGCCCGAGATGAAGTGTTTTTCACTGGAAACTTTACCACAGCCGACGGCGGAGCAACGACCGTCAACTATGTGGCCCGCTACGACGGGCAGGCAACGACGCCGCTTAGTACAGGATTCAACGGGGTCGGTAACAATCTGGCGTTTGGGCCAGATGAGATGCTCTATGCGTGTGGTGCATTTACTACGGCGGGCGGCGTGCCCGTAAACACCATCGCTAAATGGAACGGGGCGAGTTGGGCGCAGGTAGATTTCAGAGAGGTGGCGACCAACGCAGTTACAGCAATTACAGCAGGACCAGCCGATCCGGTAATCGAGCAGAACTATGATCTGTGGATCGGCTTCGCAACAACCGGCATCCTGATGCTCCGTGCCTGGCGAGAGACGATCACAAATGAGGGCACGGAGGACGCCTACCCGCGCATCAATATCATCGGCCTGAATGCTGTTTCTTCCATCGTCTACGAGATCAGAAACGAGACGACGGGCAAGGAATTGCTTTTTGCCTATACGCTACTGCAAGATGAGGAGCTAACTATTGATTTGGCGCCTACTCGCAAGAGCATTGTCAGCAGCTTCTTTGGACGCCGGCAGAGCGCGATCCTTCCAAACTGCGACTTTGGTACGTGGTGCCTACAGCCAGGGGATAACGATATCAGCATCTTGGTATACGATTCAGCGGCAACCGGATCGGATATTGAGATCATTTGGTCCGATCCTTATTGGAGCGCTGATTAGATGGCAGGCTCTTATGAGTTCTGGCTGACCGATGATTATGGGCGACGCCTGGCAGATCGGCAGGGACGCACGTTACTTGATAAAATCCTCTCGGGCACATTTCAGCGCGTCGCCAATGGCTCGGGGCGGTTCTCTGCCCGGTTCCCGGCCTCGTTCGATACGACCCTGCTCAAGCCGGATTATATGCTCCAGGTATGGCGCGCGCCGCAAGGGGGACGCCTGGGCCTCTGGCGCACCTACCTGATCCGCTGGTGGATGCTGGCCCGAATAGAGAGCGGCCTGCTGATCGAGCTGCGCGGGTTCGATCCGAACAGCCTGCTCAGTCGGCGCATCGTCGCCAACTATACGCAGACCATCGAGAGTATGAAACTCGCCGTCGAGGCTGATGATCTGATGAAAGAAGTCGTAGACGAGCAGGCCGTAACCGACGCCTCCGATCCTGCCCCCAGCTATGGCGCGCGGGCGATCCCCGGCCTGACCGTGCAAATCAATACGACTCAGGGGACCGCGATCAGCAAAGACTTTGCTTGGCAGCGGCTCGACCGCGTGATCGGGGACATCCAGCGCGCCAGTCAAGCCGACGACAACGAGGTCTTTTGGGACGTGGTAGAGGACAGCATATCGAGCACATCGATTACGTTTCAATTCAGAACCAAGACGGGGCAGCCTGGGGCAGACCGAACAGAGACCGCCGTTTTTGACGAAGCGCGCGGCAATCTGGAGGCATCGCAGTTGATCTATGATTGGACAGAGGAGACGAATTACATCTACGCAGGGGGCCAGGGCGAGGACCAATTCCGTGAGGTTGTCCAGGCATATGATGCAAGCCGCATTGCTGTAAGCCGGTATGGCCGCTACGAGGACTGGTCCTATAGCTCGTTCAATAGTTCGCCCGAAGCAGTCGAGGCGGCGGCAAAGCAGGCGCTAATGGCCGGTAGGCCCAAGCGATTGTTCACCGGGCAAGCGGCGGACACTGCTGGCCTCGTGTTCGGGCGCGATTGGGACTGGGGCGATCGGGTGACGGCCCGCTTCCTGGGCAACGAATTCGAGGCGATCATCCGGCAGGTGATCTTGAGCATCGACGACAACGGCAGGGAAACCGTTGACGCACGGATCGAAAGCGTGGACTGGCAGCTATGAGCATCGGCATTGCGCGCAGTGTAAGCAGGATGGAACAGCGCCTTGACTGGCTGGATGCAACCGATCCACAAAAGCGGACGATGGGCATTCTGCAATCGCTCCCCTTCATTCGCGCCGCCTGGACGATGGGCTTCATCGATTACCAGAATCCCCAGGTGTGCGACGCGACCGGGATGGGATACCGGCTCACGAACAACAACGCCGCCCTATTCGGCGATGACAGCAGCGCGCCGTATGCCGAGTTTGACGGCGTGAACCAATACCTGAGCCGCCCCGACGGCGGCGCGGGCAACTGGGCCGACATCCTGGGCACAGAGGGCTATATCCCGGTCTCACAGCGCGGCTTGACCATCGGCGGTTGGTTCCGCTTTGACCGGCTGACCAACGCCGAGTTTTTGGCAGGCAAGAACGACAACACCGTCGCCAATCTCAGCTATCAGCTCATCTTCCGGGGCGATCTGGCGAACGACCCGTTTCGTTTCACTGTGGGGACCGGTGCGGCGGCGTTTTCCGTGGACGTGCAGGTCACGCCGACGACGGGCCGCTGGTATTTCGTTGCCGGTCGGTATGACCCTGGGGCAGAGATCAAAATCTATGCCGCATCGGGCGGGGCAGTTCAGGAGAATACCAACGTTGCAGCAATCCCGGCGGCGTTGAACGACTCGAACAGTCAGTTCACCATCGGCGCGTACAGCGCAGGGGCTGCGGGTGCATTTCTGGATGGTCGGGCAAGCTGCGTGTTCCTCTGCGCTGGGATGCTCTCCGACGCCTGGGTCCGCTGTGTGTATAGCCAGTTCAGGAGCATTTTTAGAGTATGACGACAGATGACGAGCGCCGGAAAACGTCAGAGATTCAATTGATCGTGGATCAGCGCATCGGCAAGCAGGCCGAGTTGTGCGAGGCCCACCTGGAGCGCGTCAAGGACAAAGTGGCGGGTATCGAGCGCGACACCTCCTCCTTGGAGAAAGCGGTCGGCCTGTTGCGCGATCAAATCATCGAGCTAACAGCGCAACTGGCGGCGCTCAATCTCAAAGTAGAGAATCAGATCGAGGATTTGCAGCGGCGGTGGAAAATTTGGCCGACGCTGAAAGACCTGACTTTGCTCAGTGTGGCAATCGGATCACTTGTTGTAGCACTCACTAGATAGGAGTTGAAAATGACTGGAGTAGAGTTGACCGTGTTCGTTTCGTGGATTCTCAGTGGCGGATTCGAGGTGCTCGTCCGCTGGTTGGTATCCCTGTTCCCGGCGGCAATGAAAACCTGGACAGAGACGCAGCGGGCGATCTTGTCAGCGGTGCTGGGCGCTATACTGCAAACGGGAGCGTTTGCGCTGGCGGTCGGGCTTGAGATACTGCCCCACCCTGAGCCGACTTGGATCGGTTGGGCATCGGCGCTATTCCCCTACCTCTCGCTGGCAATCGGCATCCCGGCGGTTATGTCTCTTGGGTTCCGCCGACAGTATGAGCGAGGGGCATCGGAACGTGGGATGCGCGTACAGGGTGGTGTTCCGGCCCGATGGCTGGGGCATCGGTGGTGAACTCAAAAGCCGCCTAGTGTGAGCTAGGCGGCTTGAGAATGGATCACCTCCTCTTGGTAGTCAATTTAGCGGAACCGACTTACTTGTCGGCTTATCCATCGCCGCGCTCTACACCGCCAGCATTGACACGGCATAGCAGCCTTGAGTTCATCCACGGCGCGGATCAGCCAATCAGGTGTGTAGTAGGTCATCGTTTCGTTGCCTTGATGATTCTCGCCTTAACGTTCGTTCCACTCTCGGCAAAAGCGCCAGCATCCAGGGCCAGCGTCTCGGTATCCTGCTCGTGCAGCCAGGCGCGAAAGGCCAGCGCATTGCTATCATTGCGAAAGAATGGACCTTCACTGACGACGCTCACCAAAACGCCACCGGCTGGCAGAATCTCCCAGGCGTGGCGTACGTGCATAATGTCCTGGTTGCGCTCAAAAGGCGGGTTCTGAATAATACGGTCGTGATGGCCTTGGTAAAGCAAAAAGTCCTTGCCTATCACGTTGTATTCTCTTTGTTCTAGGTATGTTCGCCGTTGGTCATCTATCTCAATGACTGACACAATAGCAAAAGGTTGAACTTCAAGAATAGCCTTTATCAAATTGCCTTTACCTGCTGATGGCTCTAGCACGTCCATTCCCGGCGCAAGGTCGGCCATCTCTGCCATGACAAGACCAATCTCAAGAGGCGTCGGAAAGAATCCGTCCTTGACAACCTCATACTCGGCCTTTTCGATGGTCCAGGCCAGCGCGGGGCGTGGGTCTCGCTCGAATACGTGCGCCTTGGCCTTGCGGCTCCACTTGCCGCCCAACGCTTCAAGTACCTTGTTCGTCTTGACGTACAGCTTACGGTCAAGCCGCTGCACAATGACGCCGTGCGTCTCGTCTCCATGTTGTGTCCATTGCATCTTGTCCAGGACATCTGGCACGTCTTGGTCAATGTCGTAGGTCGTTCTTGGTGCATACTCGTTCACTGGCACTCCTTCTCCGTATCCACATACTCAGCAGAGCTATTTCGGCCTTCCGATGCTCTGCCCCGTCCAGAAACGGGGACGTACCGGGTCGCCCCTGGCGGCGCGCTGTTCCTGTGCGTGCCTCCAACAATCCATCGCCGTCCATCCCTCGGCCATTTTCTCTCGGTAGAATTCGTGAGCTTCGGAGCGTTGTTGTTCGAGTGTGGCCTGCTCCCGTTGTGCCTGTTTCTCTGCCCGCTCACGTGCTGCACACGTATTACATTTTGTACTTTCTGCTTCCTTGATTGCGCCGCACGTGGGACAGACATCATATTCGGTGTAGGGATCAAACTCGATGCCACCAGCGAAGTTGCCCATCGTGCGGGCATAGCGGCGGAACATTAGGGCAGTCCACCCGGCCCAAGCCCCAGCCACTCGTTCACCGTGGGGGCTATGCCGCTCGATTGACCGAACGCTTGCAATTGATGAGCTCCTGAGAATAGGAGCACAAACACAATCGCTGTGACGAGCAGGATAACGGCCATCTGCCAGGGCGTCACGTGAAAAATGCTCTCAAAGACGCTCGGAATGGTCGGCTTTTCGTAGACCAACCACTTGAGGGGACTGAATGCGTATGCGCCCAACTCCTCAAGGCCATCGTTTTCGTTCGTGCTTCCTGGCGTTCTTGTGCCAGGAGGGATTACCTGATAGCTGCTGCTGTATGCCTCATCTGACATTTTGCTCTCCTTGTCTAATAGCCGTGGATAGTTGCGTAGTCCGTTGGTGACAGTTGTTGTTCCTGTTTTGGGCGGTGTTTCTGTTTCGGTTTTTGCCGTGCCGCCATTGCCTGGGCAAACAATCGTTCGGCCTCCCAGTGGTCAGCGGCCTCAATAGCAATCATCGTCTGTCCGTTGTTGAAATAGAACGTTGTGCGTTTGTGTCTCATCTACTCTCCTTGTCTGCGCCTGCACGCACCCCTGCTTGCCTGCCCCATCCCCCTCGCGTGCAGGCGGTACAGGGTCGGCGGGGGAGGGGGGGCTAGTCCTCCGGCCACCGTCGCCCCGGCCTCGGCGGGATCAGGTCGCCCAACCGGTCGCGATTGACCAGCCACGTGCTGGTTAGTCCACCGCCGGGTTTGAATGCGATCTCGGTGTCGCCGCACGCAGAGACGACCTTGGATAGTGCGCTCAATCCTACGGCGCGCCGACCCTGCCGCTCGCGGATGTCGTTGTAGAGCGGCAGGGCATCGGCCAATGTTATCCAGTCCATAGAGTCTCCTAGTTAGAATCTACCTCCCACGCCTCCGAGAACTCCCGATCCGCGAACATCTCGGCAAGCCCGCTAATCTGTTTCAGGCGCAGTACCTCATCTGGTTCCATCCCTAGCTCACGTCCAATTTTTGCATCCGACCAATTACGCCGCGCCAGCTCGATCACGATCTCGCTCATTCCCTCGACTAGATGCTTGCCCCTGGCCCGATTATGGCGAATTGTTGCGGCGATCCGGTCAGGCCGCGCCTCACGGTCGTCGTTGATCGTCGTGACTGGGAGATAACCAAGCGTGCGTTCTTGCACGTCTTTGCTTTCTTTGCCAATTCGTGTGCGGTGGAATCCATCCACGACCTCGCGCTCGCTATCTCCATTCTCACCAGGATAAAGCCACGTCACGACGGGCTGCGTATACCCATCCTCCTGGATGGATAACTCAAGCAACTTCATTTCGGGCGGGGCTACGACATTGGGATTATAGTCGTTGGCTTCTGCCGTTTCTGCTGGCACCCACAGCACCAGGTCAACCGGTTCCTCGCAGAACGGGCTGACCGCGTGCAACGCCCGCCGGATCTCGTTCAGTGCCTCGATCCGCTCCTTGACGGGCAACTGTGCCACCTCGTCGGCCAGCGCCTTTGCCCGTTCTACAATGCCGAATCCTATGAGGGAAAGATGCCCCATTGGTTCCTCCGTTTCGTCATAATCTTCTGGTATCGCTTGTATGCGCCAGACTTGTGCATCGAGAAGGACAGCCCCTTGCACCAGTAATCATTGCGCAGAAGGGCCTTGCAGATCCGACGCCAGGAGGGTACCTGTTTCTTGGCCTCCAGCTTGTGATCCGCCTCATCAGGAATTGTGTTGTATCCCTTTTCTTGCCACCAGTGCAAAAAAACCGCGATTTTGTTCTTGAAATGTTCTGCCGTCTTGGGCGGCATACTGCCCAACAGCAGCATTGCAAATGATTCCCAGGTATGGCCCTCCGGCTTGTCGATCTTGATGCGACCCAGGATGTTGCCTGTCTCGTTGGCGTACAGCGCGCCCTGGTTCGCGCCGTTCACCCTCGCTACCACCCGCGCCCAGGTGTCCGGCTCGATCAGGTGAAAGAGCCATAGGCCCTTGCGCTGGTCATCCCCGTAGGGCTGGCAAATCCGCGCCTGGTGGATCGACAACCCGGCACGGTGCATCAGATCGTACAGCCGGTTGTAGGGCCGGTCGGGGTAATGCCCGTGATACGTCCAGATATCCTGGGCGCGCCAGTCGTAAATCGGGTACACGTTCCACGTCGTCTGTCCGACGTACTGGCACCAGTTTCGGCCCTCGAACTTTGTCCCGTGCCCAGCGATCGTCCGCCAGCGGTTCAGGCTCTCTGCCGTGCGGATGCCCACAAAGCAGGCGCATAGCTTGCCTTGCGCGTACCAATGGCCGAACTCTGGCACAAAGTCCTCAAACTCGCAGGCATACTGGTAGAACGGAAAATATCCCTGATCGGTAATCGCGCACTTGGGCGGCTGCCGTATCCAATCATTCTCCCGTCCCGGCTCCCAGGCAATCCAGTGATGCTCGTATTGGGACACGGCATTACGCAAGTGGATCGGGAGGGCCACCCAATACGGCTCGATGTGCTCTTTGTACATTTCGATCAATTTCAGCCCGTGGTCAATGGTCAGCTTGTATTGTCCCTCCAGGTCAAGGAACAGTACGCCGACCCGACGACCGCGCCGGATCGCTTCATCCATCACCAGGTGCAACATCACCGTGCTGTCCTTTCCCCACGAGCACGAGACATACACGTGGGGAAAGGTGTCAAACGTCCAGGCAACGCGCTGGCGCGCCGCCTCTAAGACGTTGACTCCGAGCATCCGTTTATGGTCCATCAGGCGACTTGTCCATTCGGATCATCATCTCCAGGTCGTGGAGAGCGTCCTCAATGTCGTCTCCGTGATTCATCAACTTGATCAGCAATTGCTCAATAGCCACTGTTCGACCTCCTCGCGTGTGATTTCCTCGTACTCTGTGCCCTCGACGCGGATAAAATAGCGTCGAGACTTACCAAGACGGATGCACTCATTTACTTGATAGATTCCAGGAGGTAGAGCGAAATACTCGTAGATGCCTCGTATACCGTTTGATCGTGCATCGGACCAGTCTCGCACACATTCTACAAACTCACGCCGAAACTCGTAACGATCATCTAGTCCAGTAATACGTGCCACCCAAGGGCGATGCTTTTTGTGCCCATAGCGAATGAGGTTGATCTCCTCACGCATCAGCAAAGTGCGTTTGATAAGTGCCTTGTGTCGATTGCGACGCATCCAGTGATAGGGTTCACCGATGATCTCAAGCTTGATGACTGCGTGCATTGACTAGCACCTTCCTTCCCACGAGTGTGGGGAAATTGAGCGGTTAGAACTTGGGTTCGTATCCCTGCTCTCTCAGCAGTTCTGATTCAATCTGCCAGAACTGGGGACCCTGATCGCCCTCGTCCATCGCCATAAACTCGATGACCGGAGCCTGATTGTCATACTCGTAGACGTGTACGATGATGTGTTCAGTGCCGTCCTCGGTATTGACGTATCGAGCGCCTTTGTAAAAAGTTTCTCGTGCCATTTCCGTCTCTCCTTGTCTGTGTCTGCGCGGTTCCTATTCGCGCTAATGAATAACGATGACCTCCATCGCACATTCCAGGCCGATACCCTGTTGGTAGGTGCCTAGAATTTGCTCCGGCTGAAAAGTCTCCTCGATGACCTGACCGCCACCGTTGCGGCTGACATAGAACTCTGCAATCTCCCGGCTAGTGGTCCAACTCTCTAGAGCGTTGTGCTCGTTGTGGTCCGTTCCGCGATAGAGTGTCACCGGGTGATTGATGCCGTTTCCGTTTTGTATTTCACGGAGGATCGCCTGTTCTGTAGAGAAATCTGCGCTTAGGCTAATCCCTCGTTTCTGCGCTTCGCTAGCGACGTACCCAGAGAGTGTTGCGCCAAATTCCCGTGTGGCCGCGATTTGGAAAACAATCCCGTCCGTGCTCATCCAGTCAATGGCCCAGGCTGTCAACCATTCTGCTACATCGGAACCGTCCAGATAGAGATTGTATGCAATCCGCTTGGCATATTCTGCAATTCTGTCCATTTCTCTATTCTCATCCATCTGGAGGTTCATTTCCGTCTCCTTGTCTGTCTGTGAGGGGTTCCGCCTCCCTCAATTTCTGGCTTTATTATATCAAATTTCAGAGAATTTGTCAAGCAAGTGGTTCCCCACTCAGATACCTATGTCGCGGTATGACACAGAATGATCATACCAGTTTTTGCCGCTGAAAAATTGACTTTTCGTCGTTCTACCGTGATTTTAGCGGCCAAAGCGGGGGATGGTCGTGAAGTTAGCGGGTCAGTGTCGCGGGTCGTTTAGCACGAGCTCCCCGATCATATCCTCTCCCGCCTCTGTCAACTCTAGTCCCTGATCGTGGTGCTGCTCGTCTCGCCACTTGAGCCAGTCACGCGCCAGGAACACGCCACGGATGCGCTTCTCGTAGGTTTTGCGCCCGATCTTGCACTTGCGTGCGGTCGCCAACGTGAACGGCGCGCCGCCGTGGATGGCGAGATAGAAGTCACGCGCCCGGTTGGAAATCAGAACTTGGGCATACCGCTCTTTTGCCTTGCCGTTTGTGTCATCTCGATGTTCGGCCCGGATCACCGGTTCGGGTGGTTCGGGTTCAGGTTCTTCTGTCTCTCCAAATAGGCCCGGCATCCAGAGACCGATCAGGCCGACCTCGCGCAGTTCCTCCAAACTGACCGGCTGGAATGTCCACTCAAGCGACGGGAAAAGCATCTCCTTTGCCATTACAATTGCCAAGAGCAGAGCAAAGCCAATCACCGGCCAGGAGTAGGGGACCAATAGCCACTTGATCGAGTGCCACACAGCCAACCAGTCGGCGGCATCGGAGAAAATGACAATCGCGCTGATAGGCCCGGCAATCGCCAGGACAAGCGCCGCTTTCCACTGGAGTTTTGAACCGACCACCAGCAGCACCAGGACAAACAGCGTCCAGGCCCACAGCGGCAACTCTGCCAGAATGGCGATCTGTTGGCCTACCAGTCGGATGCCATTGGCGAGAATGGCATACCACTCGCGGCCAACGAGCAGGCCAATAACGCCACCTAGCGCCCACAGATTGCCAATGACAAACCGGGCGGGCATCCATTGCGGTCTGCCGAATACCATAATGAGCAGGCCGACCAGGAAACCGACGCCAGAGAGAAACACAACCAATGACCACCAGCCAATGATCGCATAGCTGAACAGCAGCATTGTCAGGACGAGATCGAGCGCACAGGCTCCCGTGATGGCTTGCCAAACGTACAACCACACCTCGTCATCCGGCCCAAGACGGCGTGTGATCCGTGTTCCTGGTGCTCCAAGCCCTGCCCCATTGATTGCCAATCTACCCTCCTACCTAATTACCGTGACCAGCGTGCCCGGCGTCAACCTGTCGCGCAGAATCAGCCGCCGGCCGTCCACCGCCTCAATGAACGTGTGAAGCGTGATCGTCTTGCCGTCCTCTCCCACTGCACCGATGATGGGGCCGCGCCGCTGTTCGACTTGCTCGACCAGGACATTGATAATGCCCTCAGCGAGTTCACACGCCCGTGAGCCGTTGCCTGCGATCTTGACAGTCTGCACTTTCGACCTGGCGAGAAACTCGTTGTAGATGACGCCTGCAATAAAGAGGCAGGCCAGGGCCAGGATCAGTTGTGTCATTGATGTGTTCCCCCTTGTCCATTCAATCGGCCAGCTTGGCGCAGCCGCGCCACATCGTTGCCAATGGTTGACCGACTGACGGCCAACCTGTCCGCCAGTTCGGCCTGGGTGGGCGGTTCGTCTGCCAACATAGCGGCCAATACCCGCTCCCTGCGTGCCTCTGTGTCCAGGCTTGGCACTGGCTTGTCAATGGTTGGCGTCATTGGCGGTTCGGCTGTCACGGTTGGCGGTTCGGTTGGCGCTTCTGACGCCAACTTGGCATCCACTGGCGCGACCTTGGCGGTCGCCTTGACATCCTCGACGCGTCCGGCGAGCAGGGCTTGCGTATACCCGACAACGATTAGCGCCGATGGGATGAATGCCGCACCAATGGGCGCCATCCACCACGCGCCAGGATCCACCTTGGCAATGATTGGCACAAGCTGCCGCCAAGAGAACAGCCAGGCGTACCCGACAAGGACAATCTGGCCGACCAATAGCCAGCGGGCGCGCTTTTGCTTGGTCGAGGATCGATCCATCTGCAATCGACCGTACCAGTACATCCCTAGCTCGCTGGTCAGGTCGGTCATTGTGTTGAGCAGCAGTCCTAGCCAAGCGAAGCCGGTTGGCATCAGCTTGGCGAGGTACGCGCCGTCGAGGCCGGATGATGCGATCATAAGGCCAATCGATGCTAGCCATAGCGACGCTTGCAAAAGGCGGTTCCAAAAGAGTTTCAACGGTTCTCCTTGCTACCCTGCCCGACCTTTCAGCCGGGCAGGATGTGTGTCTAGTCGGCCTCAGAATCAGCGGTCGGTTTGCTGCCCACCTTTGCCCTCACGTGATCCACCAGGACGGCCCAGGCGGCGGCGTATGCCTGTTCCTGATAGTCATCGCCCAAGACGCTTTTCAGCGCACCCTCGGCGTGATAGTCGTTCTTGTAGCCGAGGTGCTGTCGGGCCTCAAAAAACAGCCGCCCCCACTGGCGCGACTTGTCCGTGTCCAACCAGTCAGGCATATAGTCAAGCTCGATCAGCTTTACGTCGGGACTGATGATGTATGTTCCTGGCCTGCTGGTATTCAAGTCCTCAGCCTCTCGCTTGGCCTCGGCCAGTTCGGCGGCGGCGTCAATGTCATCCTCTGGCGGGGGGCTGTAGTTCTGATCCTGGTAGCCATCGAAAAGATCATCGGTTGCCTGCTTAGCATCCATCGGCGTTTTGCGCTGCGCCGGCTGGTTGATCACCGTTACGTTCGCAGGCACGTCGATCAAGTCCTCCATATCCTGCGTGAAGAACTCGCTCGCATTCACTGTGACCAGCACGGCGGCGACAAGCGCCCGCTTCTCTGCCATCTTGAGGATCGTGTTGACCTGGCTGTAAATGTCCTCGTTGGGTACGCGGTAGACGGTACTGTCAATCTCCCAGGCGTCATAAACTGCGCCCTTGGCCGTCGGCTTGCGAACTTTGGCGGCTGTGCCTGCCTCAATGGCATCTCTAAACCGTTGCCAGTACTCTTCCGGCTTGCCGTATTTGCCGGTCGTCTCTGCCTTGTCCACGGCAAACGAGAACTCTGAGATGCGACCACCGCGCTTTTGGAGCTTGGTCTTGTCCAGAGCGGCGGATACATCGTCCTCGTTCACCCATCGCCAGCGATAGCGGGCCTCGCGGCTATTGCACGAGCCATCGGCCTCGCCTACAAGCTGATCTCTGTGATAAAGTCGGCAACGCATCCAGTAATAGAAGAACGGTTCGAGCCCTTCCCACTGCTCGACCTCCTTGATCGTCTCAAAGCGGGGCGTCAGGCCGAAAACGGTCGTTAACATCTCGGCACCCGGCTTGTAGAGCGTCGGCTTTGCTGTGCCGGGGATAGTGCCAAAGTGCAGACCCTCGACCATCACCGATCCGGCGAGCTGCACGAGGTAGTTGTGTCGGCTCACGGCCTGCTCCAACTCCATTACAGGCATAAGCGCCTGTTGTCTCACGGTCAATGCTGTATCACTCACCCTTGTTCTCCTTGTCCCCCATATAGGCGCTCAAATCGCGGGCGATCGCCGCTTGCGGCTCTTTGCGGATGGTCACAAAATCGAGATCGAAAGGGCCGCCCGCCTCTATACCCAGCTTGGCGATCTTCTCGAATGCGCGCCTATCCAGTTTGAGCGCGTTGGGCGCGGCCCGTCGGCAGAAAAAGATCGCCTCGCCCTCGTCATACTCAAGCCGCGTCATCTCGCGGATCCCCACGGCGGGGTGGGGGCGCTTGTCGCCGGTCGCGCTGAATGCGTCCAGGGCGGCGGCGCGGATCGCGCCCTCGACGTCGGCTACATCGGCCTTGGCCGTTTCTCGGAGCAATCGAACACGCCGCAATTCAGAATCGTAGCGTTCTTTGATCAGGGCCTCGATCGCCGATTCAAGGGCCTCCAATTCGTCGTCATACTGCATTTCGATCTGACGGGCGCGTGCCAGTTTCTCAATCAGGTTTTGCATCATGTCTGTTCTCCTTGTCCCCCGTGTCGGTTTGTGCCAAAGGCTGAGCGAACGGATCGAGGCCGTGACGACTCCACAACATCCATAGACGGCGGGTTACGTCCGAGATACGAACACCAGTCTTTCGGCTCTGCTTTTCCATATCGTCCCTGAGTGTCCGCGTCAATCGGACGTTGATCCGTTCGCTCAGTGGTTCGTCCATAGCCCCTCCTTAATGTAAGTGAGTATGTATGTACGTGTCTGTCATCGTCAGACACAGTATACCAAATTTTGCCGCTGTTGTCAAGAGGCAAATCTAAGAAAAACGCTAAATGTCTGTCCAGCACTTATGGTTGTTGACCATCAGCCGTGATGTATTGCACGTCCCCAGGATGCCCGCAATCGTGGCGACAGTCCCGGCGGTTCGGGCAGTCGGGGCATTGTGTCGCCCAGCGCATTACCCAGCCGTCGGGAGCGGTGTAGGAACCGGAGAGGGTGCGAGTAGTCAACTTAGCGGAGGCGGCTGCGCCTCTGACGACTTACGATGTTTCAATCCGTCCCACTCCTCGAATGGGACGGCACGCATGTAACGCAAATTTGACCAATACCGCATATAACGCGACAACTCTGAGTGTGTCCAGTTTGGACCAACATAGCTATTGCGCTTGAGCGAGTCAAGTGCTTGATAGCGCATCGGATTCGGATCAATCCCCAAATCTGCCACAGTGCGTAACCGATACAATGCCTCCTCTGGCGTGTCTCGAAAACCGATCAGAACATATACCCTAATCCGATTCAGTGGAAAGCCTGCGCGTCGCAGTCGCTCAAACGCAGTCATAAAGCTACTTTCGTAGCCTATCGAGTCAAACGCCAAACGCACCATACAGTCCAACTCTGCCAACCGACCAGCGTGATAGTCGGTCAGCAATCGGGCGTCAAGTCCCTGATTGAAGTCGATTCCCAACAACGGTTTGAGCCGGTCTATAACCCGATCAAAGTGCGCCCGACTGCACGCCAGCAGATTGTTGTCACATATAATTGGAGCAGGTGTCCAGTCTTCCAATTCTCTCAACTGACCCTCTATCCTCGGAACAGCACAGAATGGACAGTGCCGAATACACCCCCGGCTCGTGAACGTTGCGTCTGGATTGTGCCTCTCTAGCGCCTGTACTGATTCGCCATTGCACTCTGCCACATCTGAGAGATAATCAGGCATTAGCGCCACAGCAGGCCCACCCGCTTTGACGGTGTAGCCCTGGCAGCGCAACCAAACGGCGCGCTGATAGGCCACTGGCAGATCCCAGGTGAATACAACCGATAGAAAAGCAGTGTAACCGTTTTTCCATTCCAGAAACGTTTTAGACCACCTCATTAGTTCTCCGTATCCACATTAGCAGAATCTCCAGCCAATCCCTCGATCTCCTCGATCAGCCGCTGCATCTCTCTCCGGTCGTTGTCGATCCACGCCAACCGTGCGGCGTGCGCCAGTTCTCCGATGCGCTCCAGCTTGCCCAGCGCAGCGTTCAGATCGATCACAAGAGATCGCTCATTCGCGCGAGAACTGTTCAGCGCTGTGATCAATTCGCGCGCCTGCTCAGGCGTCACGAAGCACCAGGACCAGCCAGCCGCGCCGTTGTGTTCGGCCTGGTGCAAAAGCTCGGAGAGGTTCACCACTTTACCCCGCTCCTTGCCGACCGACCCTCTCTCCGCGCCCGCCGCCGGGCTCTGCGCACATCCAGCGTGTAGTCTGCCTTGGGAGTAGAGGGCCAGTCTTTCCAGCGGCGATAAACGCGCCACGTCTTTTTGCTCGGCATCTTGGGTCCAGTGCGTGTCAATGGATTCTCCTTGCTAGGTGGACGTATGAAAGCCATTCCTCTGCTGTCGCGCCATTCACCAGAAGATCATCGGGTTTCTCAGGCCAATCGATGACATAGGTCTGCTTGCCCGTCTTGGCAATGCCATAGGCCAGTCGGTCGGCGCTTTCTTGCGCGTCGGGATCGAGGCCGATGTAGATCGGCGCGCCGATCGGGAACAGGTTGAGCCATTCGCCCTTGAACTTTCCGCGCTTACCGAATACGCCGACCGTAGGAAATCCGTATTGATGACAGCAGATTGCCTTGATCGATCCCTCGACGATGATACCATAGTCCGCGTCGATCAGGTGGTGCGGAAAAGCAAGACACGTCCCTAATCCTGCCATTTCAGGCCGGTACTTGTCGCCGTTTGGCGCGTCGGCCAGTCGGTGGCGCAGATTGAGCAATCGCCGCTTGTCGGCGTCAAAGATCGGGATCGTGTAGCTTGGCCTGTGGGCGCGGTCGGTCGGGCAGCGGGGGCAGTAACCTAGTTTGTAGTCCAGAATGGCCCAGGGCTCGACGCCTTTTGCCATCCACCACCCGTAGGCGGCTTCATCCAGGTTGGCGTGATACCGCTCGTGAATGCGTGATCGGTTCAGCCGCTCAATGGCCGACACGCGCTGCTCTAGTTCCTCTTGCTTGCGCTCCAGACGCCGCAGGCGAATCTCGGTTAGTTCAGCCTCGGTCAGCTTGTGGTGTGGATCCTTGTTCTCCAGAAAGCCGGAGGCGTTGCATTGCCTGCACCAGTAGCGGGGCGGATCGGAGAAAATCAGAAACCCATCCTCAGTCGCCCGCCGGCAGAGCGGGCAAGGGGCGCTGGCTTCGTGTGCGCTCTTGCGCGTGATCTCGATTCCCGGCCAGCGTTGTTCGGCCAGCCTCATTGCGTGCTCTATATCCATCCTAAAACTCCATATCTTGCCTCTGCAATTCCATCTCGGCAAGTTTTAACTCGGCCATATCAAAGTGGAGAATGAACGTCCGTTCACCGTCGGCCTTGCGCTGTTTGTTCATCCGCAAGACGAAAAGTTCGGGACTGTTGGCTACTTCATGACCTGCAATGGTCACAGTAGGCCGGTCGCGGTGGGTTTTCCAGGGACGCCAGATACCAAAAAACACATCACAGACCTGCTCGATCCCGCTGCTCTCCTGTGCGTCGCTCATTGCCGGGACCGGCGTGCTGTAGGCGTCCACGTCCCGGCTTGCTTGTGCGGCGACGATGACCGGACAGCCCACGCGCAGGGCAAGCTGTTTGGTTGCATTGATCGCGGCCTTGACCTGCTCATATCGGTTCTTGTATCCGCGTTCGTAGGGTATGAGCTGCGCATAATCCATACAGAGTAGGATCGGTTTTGGGGCGCTGGCGTAGCCTTGCGCCAGATGCTCGATGGCCTTGAATACGATGGGCAGCGTAAGCGGTTGTGTTTGCGCCTTCACGTTTCTCGAACTGTGCCCGATGATCCAAAGCGGTAAATTGGCGCGCCCGTGCACCTTGCGCTTGACCTGATCAAGTGAGAGTTTGCCCCAGGCATAATCAGAGACGGTATACTCGCTATCCGCCTCAAAGTAAGCCTCAAGATCCTCGGCGTGCTCTTCCCAGGAGACGTACACAACACACTCCTCGAACTGCTTGCCGCGCGCTTGGATGTCTAATGCCGTCCGCTTGGCCTGTCGGGCCATCAGGCTGGTCTTGCCGCTGCCAGGCCGACCGCAGATAATTGCCAGCTTTCCGGGTCGGAGGGGCAGCACGTAGTGATCCAGGACGGGCAGATCGAACTGGATGCCCGGAGTCTTTAGCTGCCATTCGTATTGCTCAACGTGCATCTGTGCCAGTTGGGCGGGGCTGTGTAGATAGATCTTCGGATCGAATGTGTTCGGTTTAGCCGTCGTCATGATGTAACTCCAAACGTCACAGTATCGTGGGCAATGTGAACATCAGCAGCGCGCGACGTCGATGATCCACCGTTGCGCTTCTCAAGCGGCTTGTCGCGCCCCACACGACCCTCTGCATACCAGTCCAACATACCGGCTACGTTCTTATAGCTGTAACCGGTCAGCACCCAGCCGTGGGCGACTTTGTACCAGTTTTCTAGGGCCTCCGGATTGTCAGGGATCGCCGCGTCAATGTCTGCCCTGACGGCTTTGACAGGGCTGTAACCGGTTGCCTCTTTGTAGACTGCGCATTGAGGGGACAATCCCCTATGCTCGGGCACAGTCCATTGCCCCTCAACCTCTTGTCTCTCTTGGCAATGAGCCGTTACCGAAAACAGATCAGCACCTATTCTATCACGCGCCTGCTTGAGATATTCCTGTGCCGGGTTGTCTGTCGGTTCATCCTCTCCATAAAAGAGACGATCATCGTCCGGCAGGGCTCCGGTTCTTGGAGGTCGTGCGAGATCAACATCGGCGGGGGCGGGCGGCGCGGTAGCGCCCTCTTGCTCTGTAGTCTCTGGAGTAGTCTCTGAGGTAATCTCTGGAATAGCTGGCGAGGTCGTGCAGTCCTTGTTGTGAAGATCCTTCACATCTTGTTGGTGATACTCTTGCAGTCTTGTTAGGAGTGTGTCGGTGTCGAGGCGGTAGTACAATCGGGCCGGAATGCTCATCAGCTTTTCTTGGAGAATGCCCGCCTTGACAAGATGTTTTCGGGCGGTGCGCTGCTCGGCGGGGGATAGTCCGGTTTCGTCGTACCATTCCTCTTGGGTTTTCCAGATAAAGCCATCGGGCCGCACGCCTTTGTCTGTCCAGTAAAGCAATTGACTGACAAAGATCGCTTGCTTGACGCCCCCCAGCGCTTTGGCAAGGACGGGATGATAGGCGATAGGGCGATCTCCGAGAATAGCGAGGATAAGCGGTTTGGGCGTTTGTGGTGTGCTGTACTCTACTGGTGTTTCCATTGGGGGCTCCTAATCGTATTGTGCGTACTGGGTGGCTTGAGGGTTACAAATGGGGCAGAGCTTGGGGGATTCGGCGCGGCTCTTGAGAATCATCTCGATGGACTGATCAACGTTCTCCCAAACGCGGGCCAGGATCATCTCATTGCCGGTCTGTTCGTGTACCGCGTGCGTGAGGGCCGAACCGTTGCCCGCCCAATGCTCGCCAAGTCTGGTCTCAAGGGGACGCTCGGTGAAACCGATGTAGTGTCGGCAGTGGTGGTACTTTTCTGTGAAGTGGAGCAGGTAGACCGTGCCAATCTTGCCGCTGGGTTTGATTTGATGATTGCCCTTGTGTGCGCGGTATCTATTTCCCAACGAAACATCCTCCTGGGCTTTGACTAGGCGGCCCGGTGACTTGGGTTAAATCTCATTGGCATATGAGATGGCTCCCGAGCCACCTAGTCAAAAACCAGGAGGACACGTATCCCCAAGTCCGAGCCTATTCTTTTCGATCTTCGGCTCTAAGCGGGTTGCCAGTCCGCTCAGTTGACGCTCTCAGGCGTCAAATCCAGTATAACCGATCTTGGCGGCGTTGTCAAGAGGAAATTTAGCCACGCTCTCGATAGGGATCAAACTCGTCCCGGTGCGAGTGCGGCGCATTGGCCAGCAGGTCAATGTTCAACCCTTCATCCGTGGTCGTGAATGTGAGAATGCCGACGTGGCTCACCCCGTTGCTCAGGAACAGGTGAGCGCTTTCTGGATCGACATACAGCGCGATAGACGAGATGGTCAGGCCGGTGATGAATTTTGTCAGTGTGTCGGGATGTAATCCGGTTGGCATAGAAATCTCCTTGTCAATGCGCCTCGACTAGCCTATACTCCTCTGGCCTGGTCAGGCGTTTGAACCGCCACTTGCGCCGGTCGCGCATCCAGCGACGGGCCTCGATTGTGCCATCGTGATTGACGGCGCAGACGGTCCAGGTCGCGCGTCGGCTCTTGCGGTGCTTAATCCGGTCGCCGGGTTGCATTGGGCCATTCTCTGATCATCAAGTCGTCGGGAATGGGGGCCTTGCGTGACATCTGCTTGAAAAAGTAGGGTACACCCGCCGCTTGGCATTGGTCCCTGATGTCACGCGCCCAGCCTGGATGCATCGGCCTAGCGCCTGGGCCGGTTTCGCCGCCGACGATGACCCAATCGAGCACATTGGCCGAATACTCATAACTGGCTGGATCATCTGGATGCCCCCCGCTGAATTCAATCTCGGCAATGCTGATGTCCACTGGCCCAAGCATCGGCTCCACACTCACAAACCGCACCGCCGCCGGACACTGCAACAGCAACGGGATACGTTCATTGGCGCGCTGCTGATTCTCGCAAGTGACGCCAAACCAGATATAGCTCGGCGGCGGTTCCAGCTCTATGCCTGTGTCGTACCGATACCGCTTCCAAAAAGCCAGCATCTCGTCGGGACGCTTGGTGAGCACCAAATACGTATGCTGCGGGGATCGCGCCATTTCGTGAAAGACGAATGCGATCTCGTCGTAAGGTACGTCTCTGTGGAAAAGGTCGCCCATCGAGCACACAAAAACCGTGCGCGGCTTTTTCCACTTGCGCGGCAATTCGAGCTTGTCTGGATGCAATGTCACCCGAAACGGATCATCGGCGGGATACCCGAACCGCCCCGCAAGCCGTTTCGACATCCGCTCGGCGTAGCAGTGCGCACAGCCCTCACTGATTTTGGTACAGCCAGTCACGGGATTCCAGGTAACGCCAACGGTTCCAGGTCTGTGTGTCCACTCAATTTTTGTCATTTCATTCTCCTTGTTTCTTGCGCGTCATCGGCCCACCCGCCGACTACACACGCGCAGTAGCAAATGAGCGTGCAGGCGAGCACGACGATAGCGCCGATGATGAGTAGGATCGTAAGGGCAGACATTGCCCTGGCCTGACTAGGGCGCGGCCTCGAGCTCGTGAGTCGCACAGCCCCCTGGACTTTGCAACCAGCCGCCACCAAGCCACTCGTGAGCTTGCTCTACTGCGGCGCAGAGTGCGGCGTTCTGTGAGCGCAATTCCAGCTCGTCCATCAGGTCATTGAGCATCTTCGCAAACTCAGCGCGCTTCTCTGCCGGCGGTCTGACGTGGTAGGTCTGCTTGTCCGGCTTGGCATAGACGCACTGGACGACGCTGATGCCCAGCGCCTTGGCCCGGCGGCGGACTGTCCGTGCTGAGACATTGCCCTGGGCAGCGATCCAGACGGCGGATCGCCGTCCTGCGTATGTGCGGATCAAGTCGTCGAGGTTGTTCATTCAATTCTCCTAAATTCTCCTATTCGTTGTCCTAGCCATTCCGCAACCGGCACGCATACGGCATTCCCAAGCTGCCTGTAACGTGCGCTGTCCGATTGACCGACAGTCCAACCATCGTCGAATCCCTGGAGGCGCTCACACTCGGTCGGCGTAAGACGACGGATGCCCCAGGTATGGGCGATGGCGTCGGGACGCCCTGCGATCATCTGCGCATATTCGCCAGAGCGGACAACTCGCGTTCGCTCTGAACCTTGCGCGCAATAATCAAACACCACACACTGCGCACTGTCGCCCCTGCCCGTTCGTCCGGCCTCTGCTGTCAATGGGGCGGCTATTGTGCCCGGTGCCCCGCGACCGTTGCGTGTGTAGCGGGGCTGGAAGGCCATTACGTGAGGTGCGCTATCGCCGGCTTTGTGGCAGTTTGTAATGTCTGCTGTGTCGCTTGGCTGTCCACCAGGCTTGTTGTCTCGGGTGTAGTAGCGGAGCTGGAAGGCGACGGTAGTATAATCTGTGATTCTCCGTTCGTGGTCGCCCGTGACGGCGCTTGCTGTTTGCCCGTCCCCATTGCCGCGTGCGTCAAAGGCGACGTATATCTCATTGTCCAGATCGTACCGGGGACAATGGTGTGCGCCCAACGGCACGGCGATCATCGCACCTTGCCCTCTGCTTTCCCCAGTTCGCTCTGTCCCCCTGCCACTCGTAGCAAGGCACGGTGCAACATCTCGGGCAGTTCCTTGCCCCGCTTCTCTGCTCGGCGGAGAATCCCACGCGCTGCTCTCGGACTCAAATAATACTTGCGCGGCACATCCGTCTCCAAGACTGCCGACAATGAACACACGGCGGCGGCGCTGGGCCACTCCAAAGTATTGAGCGTCAAGTATCCTCCAGGCGACGCCATACCCGAGTTTGACCAACCCTCGAAGGAGGACGGCAAAGTCTGCCCCACCTCGTGAGGATAGCAAGCCGGGGACGTTCTCGATGACAACCCATCGCGGCCTAAGCTCTGCAAGAATTCGATGGAACTCGAACCAAAGTCCTGATCGCTCTCCAGCCAATCCCGCGCGCTGTCCGGCAACCGATAGATCCTGACAGGGGAATCCACCGCAAATAAGGTCAACTGGCACTGGCTCAAGGTTTCGTCGTCCGACATTTCGCACATCCTCGTATTTGGGCGTATCGGGCCAATGGCGGGTCAGTACGTCGCGGCACTTGTCGTCAATCTCGACCTGCCACGCGCATTTCATCCCCGCCAATTCCAGGCCCCGATCAAATCCCCCGATGCCGCTGAACAAGCTACCAAATCTCACTTATCAGTCTCCACATCCTCAGAACTCAAGCTCCATTTGTACCGCTTCCGGTTCCCTTTCGGGCACATCCAGCGGTATCGTCCGCCCGTTCACCCGCGCGATGTGCGGCAACTTGAACGGGTCCAGGCTGATCACGTCGTCGCCGTCGTAGGCCAGCGAATGCCAGCCGTGCGGCGCGTCGTGCCAGGTAAGTTCCCGGCCAATGAGTGCATTGGCGCGGGACTTGAGCTTGCTGAGGGATACTGTCACGCGGCATATACCTCAGCGTGTTCTCGCCACCAGTGCATAAAGCGCCGTGCTTCGGCGTTGGTATAGAGAAGCTGGCGACCGTTGGCGAGTTCGATTTCGACACGATCAGACTCGCCAACCACATAATGCCGAATATAGACGATGTGATTGATGTTGATCCCTTGTTCGTCCATCTGTAGAAACTTGGTCATTTCGTTCTCCTTGTCAATTCCGCCCGTAGGCGGCTAATACATCCCCGGCGCATCGTGCGATCTGCACAGCGCCGGGCCATAGCTCGGCAAACATTCGTTGTGATCTCGTGAGTTTTCCCGCTGGCGTCTTGATCTCCCAGGCGGTCCAGAAACCGGACTGCGAGTCGAGGTCATAGCCCCACACGAGAATGTCAGGCGTGGGGAGCGTGCTACTCACGTCCAGGACCAGGAACCCGCACGCCCGGAGCGCCTGGACGATCTCGGCCTGATTGGCGTCGGGATGCGGGTAGCGCGGTCGCCTAACCACGTCTGCGCCTCGGTTGAATGCCCAGCGAGTCGAGCCAGGCGCGTTCGGGGGGCGAGATGGCTTTTCCTTTTTCGCTTCTGTAGTGCTCTGCTGCCCGTTGCCCTGACGGCGTGTAGGCGCGAAATAGACAGCCCCAACAATCATCGACTGAGACGGTCATCTCGCCACCGTCCTTGGAGATGTGCAAGCAGATAGGCGTACCGGCTCGGATTGCGCGGTACTGACAGGGGAGCCATCGCTTAGGCATAGCTCGCGCTCCTTGGCGTATGCGCCCACTCAGGCGGTTCGAGCGGCTCGGCGTAGCAGTCGCCGCAGATGGTGGTCAAGCGCCCGTCAATCTCGACGACGCGATAGTCGTCGCCCTTGATCTCGTGGCCGCACAACTCGCAGTAGATCGCCTCGTTCACAGCGCCCCCCCAACCGCATCCGCTTGCGTCTCGTGCAGGTCGCGCAGATCGGCGGCCTGTCGCAACGCCTTGCGCATCCAGTCGGGGATTGCCAACTCGGGCAGGGTGGTCAGGTCTGCGATCAGCGCCCGCGTGCCGTCGGCCAATCGCGCCCACAGCGCATCTTCGTGCGCTGTGGCGATGACCTGTGTCCGAGATGCTAGATCATACGCGGCATAGGGGAAGGCGGGCGCTGGTGTACGCGCCTGGGTGATGCCCATTTGGGCGAGTGCCTCTTGTGCGTTCATCGTCGTCTGTTCTCCTTGTCGGTCAAATGAGGCCGCGCTGCCGTGCGGATCGCGCTTGTCGGGTGTCACGAACAGCGCAGCCAGTTACCCCCGTTGATGCGGGCGCTTGGGGATCGAACCCTTGGGCTATCATCCAATGCCGCCGTGTGGCAGCGCCCGGTGTTGCCGGTTACGGTGTCCGGCGTCTCCATTACGAGACTGCCTAGCATTGCGTGCCTCCTTGTGCCGGGCCTTGCCCCGCCCGGCGGGGCTTATGGAGCACCAAGGTTGACGCTGACGATTCGGCCAGCCTCAAATGATACACCCGAGCACGTACTATAGCCCAATGCCACGACGACTTCACCTTGTGCGCATCGTTGCGGGGGGTCGATGACGCAGAAAAGCGATTCGATCTTGATTGCGGTAGGCTTGATGCCGCCAAGTGGAACTGCTACGATCTCGCCTGGTTGTGCGTCTCGGATTCTCTTTGTCCTGATGTCCATTCGCCTATCTCCTTGCCACCCCCTGCGTCCATGTCCAATCTGGATACAGTATACCACAAATCGAGCGGGCCTGTCAAGTATTTCTAGCCCTTTTGTTACCATCCGTATACCTAGACATAACGCGGGGCTATTGACAACTGGTGTACCATCGGTTATAATGGGGACACGGGGTTGTGTCGCCCCGTATGTTCTCCTTGTCGAGGGGGCGAGGGTGGGCCTCGCCCCCGTGGGAATTTGAATGCTCTCTTTGGTTCTCGCCACAGTCTACGCAGGTCGCATTGGGCAACCGCTGTATTGCTCTACCCCTGATGCTCCCCGCTACTACGACACTGCCTATTCCCCCTGGCTCGCCCTACCTATCGAGCACTACCAAGATGGTCGGGTGCAATGTGGCGATTTGCTCTATCTTCGCTTTCCCGATGGCTCTACCCTGATGGCCCGCGCCTATGACGCCGGGCCTTTTGCGTCCTACTGTGTGAGGCAAGCGGACGGTTCGTGTCCATCTATCGGCTTGGATGTGCCTGAGCATCTGTGGCCGGTGGAGGACTTGAGCGCGTTTGTCGAGATGTACAACATTAGCGCAGCACATCGCGCTTCTCGGAATGCTCCTGATCGCTCTCCCCCCCAAGCGGTCGGGGGCAATCCAGGGGGCGGGATGTGAGTGAGAACGGCGCGATCGCTTGGACAAATGAGCGGCGCAAACTCTCGGACCTTGTACCGTGGGACCATAACCCGCGTGAGATTCACGAGCGTGAGGGTGCGCGGCTGATTGAATCGCTCGACACGTTCGGGCAGATTCAGACCATCGCGATTGGACCGGATAACGAGATATACGACGGCCATCAGCGCCGCTATGTGTGGGCAGCGTCGGCGCGGTATGGCCCGGATTACGAGGTGGACGTCCGTGTGGCGTCCCGCCCGCTGACCGAGAAGGAACGGCAAAAGCTGGTCGTGTTCCTGCACCGGGGCACGATGGGCCAATGGGACTGGGAGGAACTGGCAAACTCGTTTGAGGTAGGCGACCTGCTCGATTGGGGTTTTGACGAGGGCGAGTTACAGCTTGATTGGGGGGAGGACGAACCGGCAGAGGATCCCGGCGGGCAGGTGGACAAGGCGCAAGAGTTGCAAGAGAAGTGGGGCGTTGTCAGGGGCGATGTGTGGGAGATACCAAGCGCCAGTGTACCGGGCAAGTCGCATCGGGTGATGTGCGGGGATTCGACAAGTGAGGCGGATGTGGGGCGGTTGATGGGTGGGGAGAGGGCGGGGCTGGTATGGACTGACCCGCCTTATGGCGTGTCGTACTCTGGCCGAGGCCAGAGTACGACACATCAAGTCATCGAAAACGACGATCTTGATCCTGTTGAGCTGCGGGCATTCCTGGCTTGCGCGTTTAAGGCTTGGGATAAAGCGATGGCGGATGGTTGCGTGGTTTACGTGTGCCACGCGGACCGTCCGCGTGGCACACGTCCGGCGTTTGAATTGGCTTTTGGTGACGCTGGCTGGAAATTCAGTTGTACAATTATTTGGGCCAAACCAGCCGCGTCGATGGGGTGGCAAGACTATCGTGCGCAGCATGAACCGCTGTTGTATGGCTGGAAACATGGCGAACATTACTTTTGCGGAGACAGAAGTCTTACGACCTTGTGGCAGATAGGGCGCGATGCCGCATCTGATTACAAGCATCCGACACAGAAGCCGATAGAATTGCCGAGGCGGGCAATGGAATATAGCAGTTGCCCAGGCGATGTAGTATTCGATGGATTTGTTGGGTCGGGTAGCACGCTAGCTGCCTGTGAGCAGATGCAGCGCATTGGACGAGCTTGTGACATCGAACCGAAATATGTCTCTGTCACCCTCGAACGCCTTGCCGGTATGGGCCTCTCGCCGCGACGGGTGACGCAATGAGCGAGGGCGGGGGCGGCGCTTTGTGCTGGGGTTTGTATGGCGGCTAACATTCGGAACGCGCTGCAAATAGAACGCGACCGCCGAGAGATTGCTTCTCTGTACTTGCAGGGTTGGCAGCAGGCCGAGATTGCCGAGAAATTGAGCCAACCAGAGACAGGGCGAGGTTATGCGCTCTCTCAGCAGATGGTCAGCTATGATATTCAGCAATTGATCAAGCAATGGCGAGAATCGGCGCTGATCGATCTTGACGAGACCAAGGCGCAAGAGCTTGCCCGGATCAATGAACTGGAGCGCACCTATTGGCGGGCGTGGCTTGAAAGTTGCAAAGACGCTGAGACGGTCAAGCAGAAAGGGCAGCCGTCAGATGTGCCGGGGCGCGTGCATACAGAGCAGATCGAGAGAACGACCAAGGGTCAAGCGGGCGATCCGTCTTTTCTGCGCGGCGTCCAGTGGTGCATCGAGATGCGATGCAAGATTTTCGGTGTTTATGCGGCATCCAAGATTGAGCATAGTGGCACAGGCGAAGGCGGCGCGATCCCGATCATTACAGAGGTCGTGGTAAGAATGCCGGGGGACGATGGCGCAGACGACGCTGTGGACGACGAATGATAAGGGCCAAGCGATCCTCTCGCCCCACCCCGGACAGGCGCGAGCGTGGCGGTCTGGCAAGCGGTTCGTGTTTATCATTGCTGGGACGCAAAGCGGCAAGACGGCTTATGGTCCCTGGTGGCTCTACCGGGAAATCCAGCGCAACGGCGCAGGGGACTATCTAGCAGTCACGGCAAGCTATGACCTTTTCAAATTGAAAATGTTGCCCGAGATGCGCATTGTATTTGAGAGCGTTCTCCACATCGGGCGCTGGTGGGCAGGCGACAAGGTGATCGAGCTGCGCGATCCAAAGCGCGGATTTCTCGCCAAGCGCAGCGATGATCCGATGTGGGGACGTATCATTCTAAGGTCTGCCAGTACAGGCGGGGGCCTGGAGAGCGCCACGGCAAAAGCTGCGTGGCTCGACGAATGCGGCCAAGATGCTTTCACGCTTGAGGACTGGAACGCAGTACAGGCGCGGCTCTCCCTGCACGAGGGCCGATGCTTAGGGACTACGACGCCCTACAACCTGGGGTGGCTCAAGTCGGAGATCTACGACCGATGGCAGCGCGGCGCATCTGACGTTGAGGTGGTCAATTTCTCAAGCGCGCTCAACCCGGCTTTCCCTGATCGGGAGCAGGAACGCAGGCGCAAGACGATGCAGGACTGGCGCTATCGAATGCGCTACCTGGGCCAGTTCACCAAGCCGGCAGGGCTGATCTATTCGGCGTTTGAACCGTCGATGATCGTGGAGCCCTTTGCAATTCCCAACGAGTGGGAGCGGTTGATCGGTGTGGACTTTGGCGGGGCCAATACCGCCGTCGTCTACCTGGCGCAGAACCCGGACACACAGCAGTGGATCGTCTACGACGAACAGATGACCGGGGATAAGACGAGCAAGGAATATGCGCAGAGCGTGCGGGCCAACTTGCCCGACGGCTGCTTTTTCACCGCTTACGGGGGCAGCAAGTCGGAGGGGCAATACCGCCGAGATTGGGCAGATGGAGGGCTGGTGCTGGGCGAACCGAGGATCACCGAGGTAGAGAGCGGGATCGACAAGGTGATCGAGTGGCTCAAAGACGGTTCGCTGGCTGTGTTCCGTTCGTGTTCTGGCCTCATTGACGAGTTCGGCACCTACCGGCGCAAGCTGGATAGTATGGGCGAACCGACAGACAAGATCGACAATAAGCGAGAGTTTCACCGTCTGGACGCGCTGCGCTATGCGGCCATCGGTCAGGGCGGCGGGTGGGTGCTCAGGTAAGGGGTAGAATGAAACTGAGTAGGCGATCTATACCTAATCCCGGATCGGTGCGAAAAGTTCGGCGTTTTCTTTGGTTGCCTGTAGGCTTGAACGTCGAGGGAACTGGACGCTATGAGGTTCGCTGGTTGGAGTGGGTCATGGTCAAGCAAAAAGCCGTCACAGATTGGGATTATCCGTGGTCCACTTATTGGAGAGATCAAGCCTTCATTTCATAGAATGAGTGTTACTAGGGGGTAAAGTGGATTTTGCTGTGTTTCAAGGAGAGGCTGCGCAAACTATTGATCGACTGTCTACACGCGGCGATACAATCGCGTACATTCTGGCGTCGGCCACGGAGGAGATGGGCGAGGTAGCGGGGACGGTGCGTGCCTATTTTCGCACTGGAGAGGTAGATCAAGAGCAATTGCTTGATGATCTGGCCGATCTCCAGTGGTACGTGAATGCAATAGCTGTGCTGTTCGGATTGAGCCTTGATGAAATCGCGCAGTATGGGCTAAAGAAGAGCCAGAGCAGGCAGCAAATTGCATCTATGGAATATGAGGTGGCCGCCAAGATGCGTAGGGGGTAGGGTGGAGACGACAGAGCAAGAGCGCGCTTTGTGGGATCAGATCAAGGCGCTAGACCCTCGCGTGCTTCAGGTAGACAATGTGCCTCGTGTGTCTGGATATGAGGCGGCTTTTCTGCCAAGCGGGACGCTGTGTTTGTGCGTGAAGCTATGGAGTGAACGACGGCAAGAAGCGGCCTATGCTGAAACGTGGTACGATAAACGGCTACTTGAGGATGCCGACCTGAATGTAGCCTCAGCTTTGTGGTCTGGGCCGTGCGGTATCGAGGCGGCGTTTTTGGATTTGGAGCAGGACCTTGAATGACGCCGATCACGCCTTTTGGGAAGCCGTCTACCGCGCTGTGTGCGCGATTGCAGCGGCGATCAAGCGATGGAAGCTAGGGGGTAATGGCAAAAATGAAACTGACTAGGCGACAATTTCTAAAGAGCCTACTTGCTACAGCGGCGACGGCAGTGCTTATGCCTGAATCGCTGATTGAGCCAGTGCACGGGGCCAGCGACCTGACACCGCAAGAGCGCGACGTTATGGCCGATGTGCTGGGGTTGAGACAGGAGCAATGGTCAGGCGCGGATTTGCAGTCTATCAGGCAGCGGTTTATGACAATCCCCGTCTTCGATGGAGACGAGTTCAAGCAAGTAACACTGCCTGTAAAAAACGATCCGGGCGGCTATCTTGTGCCAGCAGAGTACAGGGATGAACTCATGCTGGCCGCCGTGGGCGGGTTTCGCGTTCCGATAGAAAGGACGGTCAAGGCGCGTAAGGTCGTCTTGTCCTGGTACTGGAAAGGCACATCGGAAAACGGGGAGATCTGGTCGGCAGAGATACCTGAGATTGCATTGCAACCCGGCCTCACACGCGCTTTGAATCGTAGGAGTTGGATAGAATAGAGTCACCGGCCAACTGAATACGGCCTCCTGATTTCGATCAGCACGCCACACTTCCAGAGTCTCGCGCAAGCCACACTCTGAGGGTGTGGCTTTTTTCTTTGAGGGACGGATGACAACATTCTGGCAGAGAGTAAAATACGCATTCACGGGGGAAACGTCGGCGCCTGCCCCTGCCCCTCGTGCGCGCAAAGTTGCCCCGTTTCTCTGGCCGTCTTACGTAGACGAACAGCCGCAGTGGCAACTCGTGGACTTTGCCGCATACGTCAACGAGGGCTTTAACCTCAATACGCTGATCTACAGCGCCATCATGTACAAGTGCCGTGCGTTGGTCTCTGCCCCCCTGCGCGCCTACACCGGCGACGTGCAGGATCCGGAACTGTTGCCCCCTGACGATCCGCTCTCTCGGCTGGTGGACCGCCCCAACCCGCACCAGTCAATGATCGAGATGCGGCAGCAGGCGATCACCTATCTGAATATCAGCGGCAACAACTATACCCTGCTCGACCGCCCGCGTCCAAGCGCACCGCCGGAAGCGCTCTACAATCTCCGCCCGGACCGCGTGCTGATCATACCGGGTAAGAAGAACGGTATATCGACGATCTTGGGTTTCGTCTACGTGCCAGAGGGCCGATCCGCGTTCAGCCGGGCCAATGGTGCAACACGCGCCGAGATGGTAGACAACGGGCGGGCGACGATGATCGCCCCGCCTGATCTGATGCACACGAAACTACCGAATCCCCTCGATCCCTTGGAGGGGATGGGCTATGGGCTCTCGCCCATCAGCCCGATGGCTCGATCCGCCGACGTGGACAACTCGATCACGCACTTTCTCAAGCTGTTCTTTGACCACGGTGTGATGCTGCCGGGTGTGCTGTCCAGCGACAAGCCGCTTTCTGACGATACGATTGCCCGCGTCAAAGAGAATTGGAAAGAGATGTACGGCGGGTACTACCGATGGAGCGAAGAGATCGGCGTGCTCGAACAGGGCACGACCTATCAGCGCATCGGGCTCACATTCGATGAGATGGGCTTTCAGCAGCAGGACGCACGCAACGAGACGCGCATCTTGGGGCCGTTCGGCGTCCCTCCGATCTTGGTCGGCGCCCGCGTCGGGCTGGACCGAGCGACCTATGCCAACTATCGGGAGGCGCGACAGGCGTTTTGGGAAGATACGATGGTCCCCGAAAACGCCCTGTTCGAGGTGGACTATCAATACTACCTCAACGACGGCGATAAGTTCGTCGCGTTCGACTATGCCGAGGTTCCTGCTTTCCAGGCACAGCGCCAGGCGGAACAAGACCGGATGCTTGAGGGATTCAAATCGGGCGGTGTGACCAGGGGTGAGTACAGGCGCACGATGGGCTTGCCTGCCCTGGGGCCTGGGGAGGATGACGTATTCGTCCTCTCCCCTATGATGATCGAGGTTCCGGCCGTCGCCGCCCTGGGTCAGGGGCGCGTGATTGAGCAGACTGAGGACGGCGGTGCCCAGGCGACAGACGAGGGTCGCAAACTGTTACCGTCCGTGACTGTAAAAAAAAAGCCTTAACAACTGAACAAAAAGAGAGGGTCGCGCGCATCCTCGACAAAGCAGCCGAGGCGACCGAAGGCGACTATGCCAATGCCAGCGAGGATGCACTAGAGCGCGATCACCGGGCTATCCGGGCCAGGGTCAACGCGGCCAAGGCTCTCTTTCTACAGCGTAAGCAGTCGGTAGACTGGGAGTTGATCGAGCGCGACTGGGCCGACTACTTTGCCAACGAAGCGCCCGCCAATTGGCGCGAGCTGTTCCACCCGCTGATCATCGGCACGGCCAGGGACGTGAACGACGTCTGGACTACTGAACTAGGCATACAGTTCAACGTCCAAAACTGGCTAGAAAATGCGGCGCTCGAGTTTCAGGCTTACGAGATGACTTTCAGCGAGCCGATCCTTGAGACGACAGAGAGCGATCTATTCGCCCTCCTCAAGACGGCACGCGAGGAGGGCTGGACCATCGAGCGCCTGAATAACGGCATTGATCGTCTGTGGGATGTCTACCTACGAGACGAGACGCTGACCGATGACGAGCGGCAATGGTTCGTCAATCGAAGTCCGAGGTATCGAGTAGAGATGATATCGAGAACGGAAAGCATGCATTCGAGTTCCTTTGCGAGCCCGCTCCTGTTCCGCGCCTATGGGGCAGACCGGCACGAGTGGGTTGCAACGAACGATGCGCGCACGAGGCCCACACACGCGGCGGCTGATGGACAAGTACGGGTGATCGGCCAGCCGTTCGAGGTCGGCGGCTATCCGATGCTCCATCCGCTTGATGGGAGCCTGGGGGCACCGGCGTCGGAAATAGTTTCGTGTCGTTGTGTAACGGCACCTGTGATTGAGGACATTGAATGAACCGCTTTATCCGTGCTCTGCTGAAACCGGCATTCCCACAGATCACGACGGCAGAGATTCGCGCTCGAATTAGACAGATCAAGGAGGGGGCGATGGGAAAGGGAGAGACCTACATTGTTCCGTTCGGCCTGACCGTGCACTGTGTCGTTTGCGGAGAGACGTTGGAAGCAGGCGACCAGAGTTGGATCGAAGAGGGCACCGGTTCGATCCTGTGCCTGCGCTGTGCAGACAGGCGGCAGCAGCACGCCAAGGTGGGGCCGACAGAGTATAAGGTGCCCGCTTTGACAGGGGCGCAAGAGAATCGAGTGGCAGATTGGATGAGGTACGACTGAGCAGGATAGGAATATGACACTAATCGATCCGCATTTTGAGGCAGACGGATTGCCGCCTTTTATCGAATGCACTGTCGGAGAACAAAAACCAATAGCCAGTATTTTTGGAATTCCTGTCGTTGAGGTTACGGGAATGTCCGTGCCTGTGCTTGTGGCGTCAGATTGGGCTTCTTATATCATCCTTCGAGACAACATGACTGAGGAGATATTCAGCCTTGAGCACTTAAGGCGTGACTGTATGCGTTTGATGGCAAAGCGGATTAGAGATGCCAACACCTAGAGCAGACGAGACACAAGACGAGTTCATAGCGCGCTGCATCCCTATCGTTCTTGAGGACAGCACGGCAGAGGACAGCGAGCAGGCGACCGCCGTGTGCTATTCGATGTGGGAAAACCGCGACGAACAGGGGGCGGAGGAACCAATGAGCAAGAACGCAAGCGATTACAGAGACTTGCCCAACTTTGAACGCAAGACGATCCCGACGTTTATCAAGGCAGTAGATGAAAAAGAGGGCATCGTTGAGCACGTGGTCAGTGTATTCGGCATTCGGGATATGCAGGGGGATCGGGTGATGCCCGGCGCATATACAAAAACCATTGCCGAGCGATTCGGCAAGATTCGTACACTTGATCAGCACATGGCCGATAGCGCCTTGCGCGTAGTGGGCAAACCGCGTGCTATGCGAGAAATCGGGCGCAATGAGCTGCCCCAAAAAGTGCTTGAGGAATATCCAGAAGCGACTGGGGGTCTGCTGGCCGTTACCCAATATGCAATGAAAACCGATAACGGGCGCAATATGTTTCATCTCGTTGACGGCGGTTTTCTGCCAGAAACGTCTATCGGTTATGATCCGATCACGGCTGAATATGTCGAGGAGGAGATCGATGGTCAGAAGGTCACGACTCGGCTGCTCAAAGAGATCAGACTTTGGGAATACAGCAACGTGATCTGGGGAGCCAACCCGGCAACCGTTACGACAGGGACAAAAGAAGCCGATCCAGAGACCGACAAGCAAACGGCGATTGACAACCTGACGGCATTCTTGGCCGATGCGACGCTCGACCAGCGCGCCGAGCTGTGGAAGGCGTGGATCGAACGCACGGCAAAGCAGGCGCTTGATCCTGAGACAGACGATCCGCCCCGGTATGTGGGGAAAGATGAGCCGAATGGGGGCGGCGGGGGCGGCATTGACGACGGCATAGTTGATAGCAAGGAGCTTGGGCCAGATGGAAGGCCGATACAACGATTGGGCGACTTCTTGACCGGTTCCATCCATAGGATTTTCACCGTTATTGCTGATGATTTGATCGTGCAGGGTTATTTAGATCAGGATCAGCGGCGATTAATGTCGCACGCGATAGGGCTTGCGCTGGATGAATTGAATAGCACTATCCCTGATGATATTATGGATATTAATCTGAGTGGAGGTGGTGGGTTCCCTGCGTTCTTTATGGCGTTTTCTCCCAAAATAGCGACCAAGATCGGGCGCGCAATCAGCGCCGCCAACGCCAGGCGCATCCAGGGGGCCATTGACGCCGCACAATCGGCGCTTGCCGACCTAGAGGCGCTTTTGAGCGATACGATGCCGACAGAGGACGAACCAGAACAGGACGAACAAGCGAAAGACGCACCTCGTACAGAGGCCGCGACGGGCCAAGAGACCGAGGCCGGGCCGCAGACAGCACCCACCTCCGAGGAACTGATGGCCGACATAAACGAACTGATGGGGGTCATTGAACGAGAACTATCGGAGGTTGAAACGTGAACAGAAAACAGATGCTTGAGAAGGCCAATCGCCTTTTTACCGAGGCGAAGGGTCTGCTCGAGCTGGACGAGATCAGCGCAGAGGACGCGGAACGTCGCGACAAACTGATCCTGGAGGGCAAGGACTGGCACGCCCGCGCCGCCGAACTGAAAGACATCGAAGAGGCGGCTATCGAATACAAGGCGTTCCAGGAGGAGCCGAACAAGAAGGGCGCGCAGCCCGGCTACCAGATCAAAAACGCTGGGCAGTGGCTACAGTGGACGCATCGCTACTACGATCCAAAATATCGCGGGCCGATTGATCCGCGTGAGGTGCTGGGATGTGGCGAGTACAAGGACGAGGATGACGACGACGGCGACAACTGGCTGGCCAAGAAAAGCGCGCAGACGCTCAAGAACGGCGCGCAGACGAAAGACCTGCTTGAATCGGTGGGCGCAAGCGGCGGGTTCCTGGTCCCTGTGGAATATCGCCCCGAACTTTTGGGCGTCGTCTACGAGGACAACCCGATCCGCGCGCGAGCGACCGTGATCCCGATGTCGCGCCGGCAAATTCAAATGCCGACACTGGATCAGACGGGCACCACGGCAGGCCAGACGCGCCAGCACGGCGGGATCGTTGCCTCGTGGACCGAAGAGGCAACGCAAAAAGACGAGACGCAACCCGCCTTTCGCCAGATCAACCTCGTGGCGCACAAGCTCGTATGCTACACTGAGGCGTCGGACGAATTGCTTGCAGACGAGGCGGTCGGGCTGATGGCCTTTTTGCAGTCGCCAATGGGCTTCGCCGGGGCCATTCGCTGGGAAGAGGAATACACTTTCTTGCAGGGCACGGGCGCGGGCCAACCGCTGGGCGTTCTGAATGCCGCAGCGACGATCACTGTCAACCGGGCCGTTGCGGGTGCTATCGGCGTAGCCGATATTTTCAATATGCTCTCGCAGCATCACGGGGACGCCCCCTGCTGGCATATCACGCGTGCAGCGATGCCGCAGCTTCTGGCGCTCAACGGGCCTGCGGCTAACCCGTCCTACATCTTTATCCCGAATGCGCGCGAGGGCGCGCCGGGGACGCTGTTCGGGTTCCCGATCTACTACACCGAAAAGCTCCCGACGCTGGGCACGAGCGGGGACATCCTGCTGGCCGACTGGAACTATTACCTGGTGGGCGACCGCCAGGCGACGACCATCGACAGCTCGATGCATTATCGGTTCCAATACGATATTACCGCCTGGCGCGCGGTGCATCGTGTGGACGGGCAGCCGTGGTTGAGCGCCCCCCTGACGCTGGCCGACGGGACGTTCCAGATCAGCCCGTTCGTGATCCTGGGCGACGTGGCGAGCTAAGGAGGAAATGAGACAATGCCAAGCTATACCGAAGAGTTCAGCGAGGTCCATCAAATGGTACAGGCCCTTCACGCGGATAACCGCGCGATAGGGGTCTACAACACCGGCTGGGCCGCCGCACATACGCACCACAGATTCGTCGTGCTCCTGGATGTTGGCGAGATGGCGCAAGGCGCTACCGTCGATTTTGTGCTCCAGGAAGCAACCGACGCACTCGGCACCAACGCGGCCAACATCGCCGGAAAGGCGATCACGCAGCTGACGCAGGCCGGAGGCGACGGGGACGACCTGATCGTGATGGAATGCCGAATGGAAGAGATGACGCCGGGCTACGACTATGTGCGCGGCGTCCTGACCATCGCCGGTGGGGCAGTCGAATGCGCCCTGCTCGGCATCGGCGTCGTGGCGCGGTACGTGCCGGTTCCGACTGGTACGATCACCGAGATCGTGCATTAGGTTTCGCGCGCCTGGGGGCAGTTTTGCAGGCGCTTTCAAGGGGGTGTCCGGGTCTCTACCCCCGGCCCGGCATCCCCACCATAGGGGGTAGGGTTGTAATGGCGAAAGTACACGTGAAAGCGGTCACGGTGATTATGGCCGCAAATGAGCACGGTTCTTTAACAACTTATCACCCTGGGGACTGGGTGCCTGTCTCCAAGCAACGGGCGATAGAGTTGCTCGAAACCGGGCAAGCGGAGTTGCCAGAAGAGGCGCAAGTACAGCGTGCTCTGACCGAGAACCTGGATGATTGCGGCATCTATCTGCGCGACGGCACGATCCGAGATGCGCAAGCCGCGCTGGATGGGCTCAAGGTGGACGTGACCGAGTGGAGCGGGGCGCTCCGCTTGCCCTACCCGCGCACGTTGATCTGGCTCAAGTGCCAGCCGCTACAGCGCAAACAAATCGCGCTGGGCTTTGCCCGCATTGAGGACACCGGGCGTTATGCGTCCTGGGAAGTCGCCGCGATGCTGAGAAGCAACGAACTTCTGGCCTCACAGATGGGCGACCAGGCAGAGCAGCGACGCACGAGAGAGGCAATAGGCGATCTGAGGATCCCCGTCTATGAATCAAGCGCGGTGTGGGTACGCAAGACGCCCGACACTGAGGATCTGATCGCAGCGTGGGAAACCGAACGGCAAGATAGCGAGTGCGACGAATTGGCCTTCTTGCGCGCGCTCTACCGACATCGGGTGTTGCTGTGCAGCCTGCCGGCGGGATGGTTGGGGCGATGGCGACGATAAGCCGGGGCGTGCTGTACGTGGCCTATGGCGCAAAAGCGCGGCAAGAGGCGCGGCTATCCGCTGAATCTCTGGCGCGCATTCATCCAAGATGGCCGATTCGGGTCATCACGGATGGCGATCCGGTCGGCTGGGCGCCGACGATAGACTGGCCGGATGTGGGCACGCCGGGCAGGTGGGCAAAGGTGAATTTGGACATCCTGACGCCCTGGGAGCAAACGTTGTTTCTCGACGCGGACACGCGGGTGTATGACAAGCTGGAAGTGGGCTTTTCCTACCTGGATCAGGGATGGGATATGGTCATCGTTCCCAGCATCCCCCAGGGAACCGAGATGCTAGGGCACTGTTCCGGCCCTGAGCGATTCGCTACGCTGTGGGAGTGTAGGATCGAGCCGCTACAGCTCAACACCGGCGCGATGTGGTTCGGGCAATCGGTGCGAGTCAAGCGGCTGTTCCAGACGTGGCGGTCCGAGTGGATGCGTTGGAAGGACAAGGATCAAGGGGCGCTCTTGCGGGCGCTTGAACAAAGCACG
>Ga0180438_10000891_pt1 | contig 54684 bp, 29 predicted proteins | sample SS_ome_12_FD_132455 | JGI IMG/M metagenome (GOLD analysis project Ga0180438, IMG submission 132455) | Hypersaline lake sediment archaeal communities from the Salton Sea, California, USA - SS_3_D_2 metaG | ecosystem: Environmental > Aquatic > Non-marine Saline and Alkaline > Hypersaline >... | reverse complement strand
GCCTGAGGCCGTTCCCGAGCCCATTTCTGTTCTTGTCGCCGACTTCCAGAATAGAACGGGAGATCCTGTGTTCGACGGAGCCCTCGAACAACTGTTGGGAATCAGCTTGGAAGAAGCCCCATTCATCTCTGTTTACGAGAGAGGTCAGGCGCTGAAGCTCGGAAACCAATTAGATCCAAGTTCCGAGGGAAAGTTGACCGCTGAGCTTGCCCAATTGATCAGCAATAGAGAAGGTATCAACATTGTCGTTGATGCCGCGATCGAACAAGAAGAGGAAGGATTCAGCATTCAGGTCAAGGCGATTGATCCTGTAAGTAGTGAACAAATAACACAAGCCTCCAGAAGAATAAAAAACAAATCTGAGATTGGCAAAGCTGTTGATTATCTTTCCGGAAAACTCAGAGAGGGATTGGGCGAGACGTCTCCTGAGTCGGCACAGGCTCTCGCTGGAGAAACCTTCACGGTCTCTTCTCTGGCCGCCATGAACGCCTATGCACGTGCACAGGAGTTGAACTACCAGGGAAAGAGAGAAGAGGCAATAAAGTGGTTCCTGAAAGCCTTGGATCATGACCCCAATCTCGGGCGTGCTTATGCAAGCCTTGGCGTCATTTACAACAACCTCCAGAAACCGGAAGAATCTGATAAATATTTCGATATGGCTATGGCCCGGATCGATCAGATGAGCGAGAGAGAGAAGTTGCGAACCCTCAGCACCTATTATTTGATAAAGAAAAATTACCCGATGGTCATAGATGTTTTGAATGAACTCAAGGAAAAATTTCCAGCCGATATATCGATATACGCCAATCTCCCTTTCGCGTATTTCCAATCGAGGAATATGGACATGGCTGCTGAAGCGGGGCGTCGCTCGGTGGAATTCAATCCGAAAAACAGCCTTTATCGATATAATCAGATCTGGTACGAAATGGGAGCTGGGAGTTTCGACGAAGCGGAACGAGAAATCCACGCATTACTCGAGCTCGAACCATCGTATGTGGAAGCCTATGTGTGTATGGGTCTCTTGGAACTTGTCCGCGACCAGACAGCTAAGGCTGCAGAAGCGTATCGCATGCTTGAATCTCATGGAGCCTATGGGAATGCGCTCGCAACGACAGGATACGCTGATATCGCTGCCTATGAAGGGCGCTTATCCGATGCTGTTAAAATTCTGAAAAAGGGGATCGAGTTTGACTTGGAAAATGATCAAAGATTGATCGCTGCAGATAAATACAGAGCTCTAGCTCAAGCATACATGCTAACGGGAAATAAAAACCTTGCTGTCGATGCCGCTGATAAGGCGATTGACACGATAAGAATTGCAGAGATAATGTTCCCCGCGGCGGAGATTTACATCCAAGCCGGACAGCATGAAAAAGCTAGGGAGATAGCTGCAGAACTGAGTAGAAAAATTCAGCCTGCCCACAGGGCTTTTGCCAAGTTGATCGGCGGCGAATTGAGCAACGCCCGGGGTGATGTTTCTGGTGCTATCCAGCTCTACCATGAGGCTCAGGATCTGGTCGACATGTGGTACGGCCGCTTTTTATTAGGATGTACATATCTAGAAATGGAAGCATATTCGGAAGCCTATTCAGAATTCGATCGATGTCTGAAACGGCGGGGGGAAGCTACTTCTGTATTCTTTATAGATCTGCCTACGTTCCGGTATCTGGATTCCTTGGATTACTACATAGGGAGAGCTCTGGATGGGATGGGGAGCCCCGCCGCCAAAGACTCCTACCAAAAATTCCTGGATATCAAGGCGAATGCCGATCCCGGCAATCCTCTCGTTGCCGATGTCCGGAAGCGTCTAGATAGTCAGCAGTTCTAGGTCTAAAATTCTAGAAATTATTGTTGCTTCCGGAATATTTGTATACGGCCATTGTATCGGTCTGCCACGTAAACATAATCATCCTTATCAATTGCAACCCCGAATGGAAATTGAAATTGGCCATCTCCGCTTCCATAACCCCCCCATTTTGTTATAAACGTTCCTGTCGATGTGAATTTTTGTATTCGGTTGGCGCTTCCTTCGGACACATAAACGCATCTATTCCTGTCAATCCCTATTCTGTTGGCATTATACAACTGGCCGTCTCCATTTCCCTCGACAGCAGTTCTTCCACTCCCGGGATCATGCCAACATGTATCGCCCAAATCATCGAGTCCCCACCAGCCAAGAAATGTCCCATTGGATGTAAATTTTTGAATCCTGTCGTTCCCTGATTCCACTGCATACACATTTCCAAGATCGTCGACTGCTAACCCGTACAAACCTTCAAATTGACTATCACCGGTTCCCTGACTTCCCCATTTTGCTAAAAAAGTCCCTGTCGATGTGAATTTTTGTATTCGATAGTTATAGTGATCCGCTACATAAACGTTGCCGTCACTGTCTACTGCAATACCCTGGGGAGAATTAAATTGGCCATCTCCGCTTCCTTCTACGCCTCTCCTATTGCTTCCTGGATCATGCCAACCGGTAAAATTCAAATCATCTCTTCCCCACCAACCCACGATTGTTCCATCGGATGTGAATTTCTTGATTCGGTTGTGCCCCGCATCCACCACATATACGTATTGTCCAGTTGGATCGACAGCAACTGAAACGGGATAGCCGAATTCATAATCCCCAGTTCCTAAACCGCTGAAGTAGCCCCATTTTGTTAAAAATGAACCACCTGTTGTGAATTTTTGGATCCTGTGGTTATAATCATCGGCTACATACACATATTCGGCTGAATTATCGACGGACACTTTCAAGGGATTATCAAACTGACCATCTCCCGATCCTTCGCTTCCCCATTCTTCGACATATTCGTATGTTTCGCTTTCTATGGGGTTGAAGACGTATATCACAAGCCAACTGCTTGCTGGAAAACTGGTGACATCATGAGAGTCCCCCGGACCTGTGACAATGTGCAGATCAAACCGAATTCCAAGGAGATCGCCGGGTGAAAGAGAAAAGTCATGAGAGCTATCTTGTGAGTTAAGCGGGTGCGAGGTTTCATATACAGTGTAAGTGCCGTCATGACCAAATGCACCCATACCGTCATTGTCTCCTGGTGGATCAAAGTCAGGATTGATATCTCGCGGCGCACAATAGCCAGGGAGATGTCCTGGTTCACAAGGAGGCTCATTTGTCCTGAAGCTATCCGTGAAAAATCCGGGATTGATCCCGATCACATCATCTCCGTTTTCTCTAGGCCCTTCATCGCCATTATTATCGAATTCAAAGGTTAGGGATTCACCGAGGTCACCTATTGATTGGGGATAACGAACAGCGAGGTAGAGGTTTTTGTTGTCGTTCATGACGAATAAAGTTCCGGGAGTTGTCCCTCCCGCTGGGCCATATGGGGGTAAATTCACATTAAAAGAAGTCTCCATCGCGGAATCCCACTCGCCCGGACTCATGACACCGTCGATTAGAACCTTGGGATGAGGACATTTGTCCGGACCAGAGATGATGAGGTAGTTATTTCTTATCTCTTCAGGATCAAGGGCCCTGTTATAGATCCTGACCTCATCTAAAATGCCGTTTAGGTGGGCCTGCCCTCCCAGCGATACACCTCCTCCGTCCACATAAATAGAAGGAGTTGGATTCTGACCAACTTCGTATCCATCCAGATAAAGCCGCATGATATCGCCGTCATAGGTTCCCACAACATGATGAAAACAACCAGTTTGAAGGATGCTATCAACCCAAACATGATGAAGATTGTTATCGCTGTTTCTCATGTAAAAGTGGAGGTATCGGTAACCCAGCCCTTCGCTCCAACCATCATATCTCAACACGGCTTTCTCCCCATAGAGCTCGACGAAAACCGATCCGGGTATGGGATCCGATTGAGACGGGAAAGATGAGGCTTCTATCCAGCATTCTACCGTAAATTCCAAAAGATTATCGATGTTTGTTCCAGGAGCAGTGATGTAATCATCAGTTCCGGCAAAATCAAATGCTTGGTTCACAATGCCCGGGCTGTACGTGGTACCAGATCCCTGAAGCGTTCCATGATTTCCTCCGACAATATCGTAAGCATTGTTTTCTCCTCGCCACCAGCTAACTAAACTTCCATCACCTATCGGCAACGCTGTAAAATTCGCCATCAGGATTTTGCTGTCATCCATAACGATGGTTAAAGGATTATCTATCTCATGACCGGTGGCTACATCTCCAGTCCATCCGCTAAATGTGTATCCTGCATTGGCAATTGCCGTGATTTCTACGCTTTCTCCTTCGTTATAATTTGCCTTATCTGGATTCTTGGTTAGACTCCCGCCTCCAATTGGGTATGCATCGACTGTAAGTGCAAAAGTTTCATAAACACCAATATAAAAAGTCTTATACGAAGTTTGTTGAGTTATTCCAGAAGGTGGAGTATCTGTCACCGAGACAGTGACCTGAAGGTTGGTCCCAATATCTACAAGAGATGGTGTGCCATAGACCTCCCCAGTATTTGGATCGATTGCCATCCAAGCTGGAGCAACTTCGAGATTCCATGTATAGGGAATATAACCCCCATCGGCCGTTAGAGTTTGGCTGTAATACACTCCGACGAATCCATTATTCAATGAGGTTGTGGTTACTGCCAGCGCTGGCGGTGGGTCATTCGTTTGCGGGCTTCCGTTTATAATATCCTTTACATCTTGTTGGACAACCGGGACAAATGATGTCGGTTCGACTTTTATGTCGTCATATTTATCCGGATCGAGGATGCGGTAGCATAGCACGATTCTTCCGCCGGCTTCGACAGGGACGTTGACATCAACTGGAAGATCGATATACTGGATCGAAGTCAGGGGGTTTTCTTCGCCTGTGCCGGGAGGTGTTGCCCCGACATGGGGAGTGATGCTGGATATAAGCTCATGATGCTCCTCATAATAAGGATCGCATCCGATTGAAATCGGAGATTTATGAACCCTGTAAACCAAAAGTTGAACAAGTATACCCTCCGGAACTTCTACGGGGAGGGTGCTGATTGAGTAGGAAGATGTGGTATTGCCCACATTCTCCACGCCCACATAAACGTCCGTCATGAAGCTGTCCACCGGGATATCATCGTAGAGGTGGGTGGCACCAACATGCGGAGCATAGATACTTGCCGCTCCCACATGGGGGGCACCGACGTGGGGGGCACCGACATGGGGGGCACCGACATGGGGGGCACCGACGTGTGGCGTAACCCAATTGTCATTGGGCTCACCATCACCTGGAGGAGCGGCTCCGACATGAGGAGCGCCAACGTGAGGATTTTCCGCTTCATAATTCCATTCGATCACGTGGTATGCGCCGACATGCGGAGTGTGGGTTTCGGTATCCACATCAATTTCATTCCCATCCGGATCTTCGAGATCTACTGAATGCGAAGGGTCAGGATTCAATGTGACCTGTGCAAGAAGCGTTTGAGTAAAAAAGTCAAAAACATTGATTGTAACGGAAGCATGCCAACCAGCATTGGTGTACACCGATACGGTCCTTGACGTGGTGGAGTAGGGAGGGATGTAAACTTTGCTTAAATCATCAGTCTCAATGCCGCGTTCGACGAATTTGGCGATTGCCCCGTCATGGGAGGTTATCGTCAAATCCACATATTTATCAAAGTGGGTCGTATTCTTAACGAACACAACGAATGCTCGTTTGATATTAAGAGTCTTTGTGTTTTGAGGAGAACCGGCTATGATCCCCCTCGTGAGCCGGGTGGTGTAGATGTTTTGGTTCCTGCTATTGGTTTGATCGGGATCTAAGCAAGGAACATCGGGATCGTCTGGAGGATTGAATCCTGTCAAATCGCCAGATACGTCCCGGTTATCTGCCCATACGACGTGGAAAACCGGATTTGCCACAGTCTCTGTTTGAATACTCGTGTTTTGGAATCCTGTGCTTTGAATCCCAGTATTGTAAACCCAACCACCCATGCCATCAGGAATGAATGGCGGAGATGCAGCCACATCAATGTAATCACCAATAAAAGCTCTTGTCCCTTGCTGGAAAATCTCAAGGCCTGGGAAGAAGTGTTGGAGTTGCTTCGCTATGGCTGGTTCCCCATAGGGGTCATAATCAGCAAGAAGCCACGGATATTTCGAAACTTGTATAGATTGGGGAAAGACAGGATTCATTCCAGGATCAAACTGTATTGCCCTAACGTCGATTGTGTGTCGCCAAATTTCTGGCTCCCAATCAGCAATGTAATAATCAGGGTAATCAACGATGTCCCAACGCTGATCGTACCATACACATGTCAGCTTTCCCATTCCATAGCAAATGGATGGGTCGAATTGATGTCCCCAAACATAATTATCATTGCTGCAGATAGGATTTGGGCCATTGAAACTTCCTGTGTCAGGATCATAGGTAACGAGATTAACACGTGAATAGCCCAGGGCGTTTCTTAGTTCAAAGGCCAAATATACGATTCCGTTGTGGTCGACTGTCATGGAAGGATAGGTGTTCGTGCGGAACATAGTTTCCGCGGTTGGCTGGTCGAAAGGAACGATTTCTTGCACGACTACGGGCTTTGTAAACTTCAGCTTCTCATGCGTATAACCTTCCTCTAAATCCTTGGGCGTTTTTTGTGAGAGCATCATGATGGCATCGGTGTGCTCATCCTTTGCAAACCGCCGCCAGGCTATGTGAAGCCTGCCGTTTCGCGGATCTATCGCCAGTGTGGCTGCCTGATACGGCTTACCCGCATCTGTTATCTGGGATGGCGCCGTCCACGTCTCCCCGCTGTCATGGGATACCGAGATCATCAACTTGCCGTGAACATCCTCTTCGGTGTCTCCCAGGAACGATGTGTACACCACGAAGACATTCATACGGGGAACAACATCTCCGTTGGGCAAGGTCACGGTGCTCATTGTTGCCACTTCCGTTTCACGGGGGACATCGACAACAAGCCAGCACTTGTCGATAAAATGTCCGGCATTCCCTATGTCAATAACTTTTGTGTCTATATACTGGATCGGATCCCCGCCCTCTCTGTTGTTCCTGTCGATATAGCGGGCGACAAACAAGGCCCCTAATCCCCTCTGTCCGCGATTGAACGTGATCCCGGTGCCGAAAAACATTCCGGCTGCTCCTGCCCGCCAAACGGGATCAGCCGCTGCCTCATAGCCGTAAATCGGCGAAATTTCTCCAGTATGAAGATTGTAAGGATCATCATCTACGAGGCTTCCTGGCAGAAGCTGGTTCTTCCATGACTCTCCGCCATCCGTCGAGGTGAAAATGCCCATCCATGCGTCAGCGACGGCTATGCCTTGTTGCACGCCTGGTAGCTCCTCCCCTGGAATATCCATATCCAGAGGCTGCCAGTCATTAGCACCGGCTATCAGGTGCAGTGGATTTCTTGTAGAAACAGCGATCGATGGCTCGTTCTGACGCTGACCATTTTTATCATAGGGCTCCATAGTTATAGGATCGTGTCCCGATAGCATATTGACATTCCTGCCTGCGATCAGACCTTCTTCATCTCCGTTGGTTTGAATGAACTGAGACTTAGTCGGAGTCCCGGTTGCTATGATCAGAGCGATTGCCAAAAGGGAAAAAAAGAACAAACGTTTGGTTTTCATACCCCCTCCTCTTTTTTTAGAAAATGATTCATGCGATAAAAAAATGTAGACTCATCCCCAAAATACAGATTTCTCCCCCTCAAAACGTTTTTTTTAATAACTTTCCCCATAAAAAACAAAAAAAAATGAAGCGGAAACTTCCACTTCGCGCTGTACTTGGGGATCCTCTCTTCCCGGCAGATGGTTTTTTTCTATCAAATTAAAAGATTCGATGTCAAGTCTTTTTTTTATGCGAGTTACAATCAAAAGAGCCTGTTGCGCCGATTACATGAAATTTGGCGGCCGTCAAAATTGACATCGGGTTTCCCCTGTGCTATAAAATTTTTGCATGTTTGAAAGGGAATCTCGATAGAAGATTCGATATGCTTAGAAAGGGAGACGTCGTAGACCATTTCGAGATCATCCACCTCCTCGGAGAAGGGGGCATGGGACAGGTCTATCTTGCCAGAGATTCCATCCTCGAAAGAAACGTCGCCATCAAGTTCCTTCCCCCTGAGATGGAACGCGATCCCCAGACCCGGATGAGGTTCGTGCGGGAAGCGAAATCCTCCGCCTCATTGGATCATCCTTTCATATGCAAAGTGTACGAAACAGGCGAAGTCGACGAAAAAGCCTTCATCGTCATGGAGTATGTCGAAGGCAAAACCCTCAAGGACAAAATGGAGGAACTGCCGTTGTCCATCGCCGAGATCCTCCGCATCACGCTGGAAATCGCCGAGGCCCTGGATGAAGCGCATAAAAAGGGGATCGTCCACCGTGACCTGAAACCGGCCAATATCATGATTACGCCCCAGAACCATGTCAAAGTCATGGATTTCGGCCTGGCGAAGCGCGTGCTTCCCAAAGGCCAGGAAAATATAGCGGCCACCATAACCCAGTCTTCCATCACAGCACAGGGCGCCATCGCAGGAACGATCGCTTACATGTCGCCGGAGCAGGCCCGGGGGGAAGAGGTGGATGCCCGAAGCGACATTTTTTCTTTGGGTATCATCCTGCAGGAGATGATCTCCGGGAATCATCCTTTTTCCAAGCCCAGCGCCATCGAGACACTGAGCTCCATTCTCAAAGATCCGATTCCTCAAACCCAGGTCAAACCGAGATCGTTGAATCCCATACTCGGACCGATTCTGAGCCGGGCCCTTGCCAAAGACCGCGATGAGCGCTACCAGGATGTATCCGCGATCGTCAGCGATATCCGGAAAGCCCAGAAGAATATCGTAGGAGCCCCTTCGATTTTCCATCGACCGGTCGTGTTGATCGCGGCCGCCGCCATCATCATCCTTCTGTCGGTGTTCGTTATCCTGCAATTGACGCGTTCGAGGGGAGGCCCTCCCGTGGCAGCGGAACCGGAGCCGATTTCCGTTATCATCGCCGATGTCCAGAATCAAACCGGAGACCCCATTTTCGACGGAGTCATAGAAAAAGCCCTCAGTCTCAGCCTTGACGGGGCGTCCCACATCTCGGTTTTCGACAGCCAGCAAGCCCGCCAGCAGGCGGTCCGTCTGAGGCCCGGATTCGAAGGGAAGATCGACCTCGAAGTCGCCCAGTTGATCAGCCGCAGGCTGGGCATCAATGCCATCGTCAGCGCCTCGATCGAATCGAGAGGGGACGGCTACCGGATTAGAGTCTTAGTGACCGATCCCGGCACGTCCGGAAAAATCACGGAGATCGACCAGGAGATCAATACCAAGGCCCAGGTTCTGAATTCCGTCGATTATATAACGGCAAGACTCAGGGCGGATCTCGGCGTAATTCCCGAGGAGTCCACAGATGCTCTCATCAGGGAAACCTTCACAACGACGTCCCTGGAGGCCATGAAGGCCTACACCAATGCGCAGGATCTCGAGGCAGCAGGGAATTCCGAAGAAGCCATCAAGGAGTACCTGAAAGCTCTGGATAACGATCCCAACCTCGGGCGCGCCTATGCCGGCCTGGCCGCGATCTATCACAACAATCTGCAGTATGAAAAGGCGGAAGAAAACTATCTCGAAGCCATGAAGCGCATCGATCAGATGACAGACCGGGAAAAGTACCGGACGAGAGGCGGGTATTACCTGATGAAACGGAATTACAAGAAAGCCGTCGAAGAGTTTTCGCTGCTTATCGGACAATTCCCCCTGGATGCCTCCGGTCACACGAACCTGGCGCTGGCCGATTTTTACTCCTACGACATGCGCCGCTCGTACGAGGCCGGGCTCCGCGCGGTCGAGCTCAATCCCGACAATATCCACATCCAGTTCAACCTGGTCTGGTATGCGGCCGGCGCAGGGGAATTCGAAGTCGCCGAAAAACAGGCCAAGTCCATCATCGAAGGCAATCCGGATTTTTTATACGCCTATACGATACTGGCCCTTGTCGAACTGGCTCTGGGGGATAGCGACAAAGCGTCCGGGACCTATGAGCAGATCGAATCCAAGAGCGATTACGGGGCATCCGTTGCCAGCCACGGATTGGCAGACATTGCCCTGTACCGCGGACAGCTAAAGGACGCTCAATCCATTCTCGGCAGGGGCATCGACGTCGACATAAAAAATGACTGGAAATACAACGCGGCCCAAAAACACATCTCTTTGGCTCACTCCCATTTGCTGCAGGGAAATGCAGGTACCGCCATCCAGGAGGCCGATCGCGCGCTGGAGACTTTCAAGAACGAGGAGATCGTCCTCTCTGCAGCAGAGGTTTTTATCCAGGCAGGGGAGATCGACCGGGCCCGTTCACTGGCAGCCGAGTTGAACGTGAAGGTCCAGCCCGTGCACCAATCCTATGCAAAGATCATCGGGGGGGAATTGAGCCTGGCCAGGGGGGATGTCCCCGGAGCGGTCTCTCTTTTTCAGGAGGCCCTTGGTATCGCGGATACCTGGTTAGGCCGTTTCGCCATGGGAAAAGCCTATCTGGAAGCCGGGGAATACACGGAGGCGTATTCCGAATTCGAAGCGTGCCTGAAGCGCCGGGGCGAAGCGATCTCGGTCTTTCTTGATGATCTGCCCAGCTATCACAGGTTCCCGCCGGTCTATTATTACCTCGGACGTTCCCAGGAGGGACTTGGAAGCCCGGCCGCCTCCGAATCTTACAAGAGTTTCCTGGATATCAAGAGCGGCAGCGATCAGGATATCAAGGATCCGATGGTCAGCGACGCAAAAGCGCGCACAGGATCCGACTGACCTCAGTACTTCAACGTCACCATGGTTGTCGCGAGTCCGGACTGGCTTATCCCTGTCACGTACACATCTCCGGCAAGGCTATGGACGATGGCCACGGCAAAGTCGTCGCTTCCGTTGCCATCATACCAGGATTCCCAAAGGATTTCGGTCAGAGCCGTCGTGTATTTGACCGTGTAGATGTCGAAGTTCGTTCCGCCGCCGGGTTTGCTCCAGCCGGTCACGACGACACCGCTCGGATCTATTGCCAGGCCTGTGGCTTTGTCCTCTCCGCTATTCGCATCGTATCGGGCTTCGTGGATCACATGGCCGTCTGTCAGGCCGTACTTCACAGTGTAATAATCCGCGCCCGAAGATGCACCAGTGGCATAGCCGGTCACGTAGACGCCGGATTCATCGAGAGCGATCGCGCTCGCCTCGTCGTGTCCATTCCCGCTGTCGTACCTCACTTCCCATACGGAAGCACCCGAGGCATCGTATTTTATCGTGTAGTAGTCATAATCCTTGATCTTCTTTTTGCTCAGTTCGCTTCTGCCCGTCACATAGACATTATCATTCTGGTCCACGACTATGGCCAGGGCTTCATCGTCGCCGTTCTCTTTCCCGTCATATCTGGCTTCCCAGATCTTGTTTCCCGAGCGGTTGTATGTGATGGTGTGGTAGTCCAGGTGTCCGTTATTTTTGTTTCCTCTGAAGCTTGCCCCTGTGATGCTGATTCTGCCCGAAGCGGAGATCGCAACCGCTTTGGCGAAGTCTCCCTGATGGCCAGGCCCGTCATATTCGGCATTCCACAGGAATACGCCATCGCTCGAGTACACGATCGTGCGGTAGTCTTCGCCTGATGTTTTTCCCGTGCTGAAACCCGTGATGCAGACGATCCCGTCCTTGACGGCGATGGCGCTGGCTTTGTCGTCTCCGTAACCGCCGTCGATTATTCGCCGCCACAATTCTTGACCGTCGATGCGACTTAATTTTATCAGGAACATATCTGTATTGCCGTTTGCATTGGTGATATATCCTGTCACATAGATGCCCGTGGAATCGGTTGCCGAATCCACGGCGATGGCTTCGGCCTCATCGTTGCCTCCCTGTCCCCCGTCGACGATCTTCTCCCATCCGATCGTGCCATCGAGGTTGTACTTCGCGATGTAGAGATCCGAGTCGAGATTGCCTGCGATGATTTTCCCGACAGCATAGACGTTTCCTTCAGGATCGACAGCGATCGCGTTGGATTCGGTTTCCCCTGGCGTTTGCGGAAAAACGGCCCAGGATGCCTCTTTGGGATGGAGTGTGATGGTGAACTCGGCCGTGTGTTCCTGCCAGGGAACAAAGGCGTCTTTCACATGGACTTTGATCGGGTAATCCTGGGGATAAGTAGCTTGCGGGTCATAAATCGGCACCCCGCTGAGCACCCCTTCTGCGTTAAAGCCGAGACCGTCGGGGAGGGGTCCGGAATCGGACGCCAGGGACCAGGAGAAGGGCTGAAGACCGCCTGTGGCTTCGAAGGTGACGCTGTAGGGCGTGCCGACATAGGCAGGCCCCACGTCTCCTGGAGTTGTCGTGATGCTCAGCGTGTCGTAGATCGTGAAGGTGAATGACTTCGTGGCTGTGAGGGGATTCGGCTGGCTGCCATCGGTAACGCGGACCGTGATCGTCACCCCCCCGGTGAAACCTGCTGGGGTTCCGTAAATCATGCCGGTGTAGGGATCGATATCGATCCAATCGATCACTTCATCCCCCGGGTTCCAAACCAGCTCCCAGGTGTAGTCGGGGAGCCCGTATTGGGCTTCGACCGTAGCATTGTAAGGCCAGCTGTTGATCCCGTTGGGAAGGGATTCAGTCGTGATGACCGGGGGTTGGGCGATTCTCACGATTGTCTCGAAAGTCGCGGTCTGCTGGGGCGGTCCCGGATCTGTGACGCGGATGATGACGGTAAAAGTTCCGGCCTCATCGGGGATGTCGCTGCCGGAGATCGTGCCAAAATCAGGATCGATTGCCATCCAGTCCGGGGCTTCGTCCAAACTCCAGGCGTAATTCCCGGAGCCCCCGGATGCGCTCACCGGGACGTCGACATAAGCCTGGCCGATAACGCCGTCATTCATCGTGATGGAATCGATCGCCAATTTGGCCACCACATTCAGGATAAAATATTGTTCCTCGACCTGCTGGGGGTTCCCCTGATCTGTAACCCTGACGGTGAATGTGTGGGAGCCCTCTATCGGAAAGTCCCAAATTATGATACCTTCGGAATCGATTGCCATGCCGGAAGGGGCATTCACCAGTTCCCAAATGTAAAGACCCGTTCCGCCAAAGGCCTGAATATCTGCACTGAACGGTTCTCCCGCGATCCCCGCGTCCACAGCTGTCGTGACGACAAGGAGGGGGTATGCCGGCAGCTGGCCGAGGTTCCCATCCCACACATTGGCGATATCGGATGTGAGCTTCGGCACCAGGGGATCGTCGAAGTGAATGTTCAGGGGGTCGGGATTGTAGGTGCGGTACACAATGTAGGCCTGTTCGCCGGGCTCGAGGTAAAAATGGACGTCCCATACATCTTCATTTTCCTGGAGCATGCTGCCGATGCTTTGACCGGCCGTGCCCACGCTCGTGTTGACGATGTGCGGGTTGGTGTGATTCACCAGGAGTTCATGATGTTCCGATTGATTCAGGTCGCATCCCTGTGATGTGGGTGTCGTGTAGATCTTGTAAACCAGGATCTGGACCAGCAATCCCTCCGGGACATCGGCCGGGTATGTGCCCATGGAATAGGACGATGTGGTATTCCCATCGTTCACCACGGTATAAATGGTATCGGTTCCGGAGCTTCCCTCCTCTACATCGCCGATAGCGGTATTGACGATGTGCGGATTGACGATATGGGGATTGACGATATGGGGATTTGTCGGGTCGTCGTTCACGATGTGAGGTGTCACCATGTCCGTGTTCACGATATGGGGATTTGTCGGATCGAAATTGACGATATGCGGGTTGACCTCCTCGTAGGTCCAGTTCACGATATGCGGGGTGTGGACCTCGTCGTTGACGATATGGGGATTTGCTGTAGGATCCTCGTTGTAGGGGTCCAGAATCTCCGGGTTTGTCGGATCCGGGTTGAGCACGACCTGGCTGACGATAATTCCCCCTTCGAGGATGTTGACATACACCGGAGCGTATTCGTCGCCGTAGGGGTCGACAAGGACGGTCGTTGCAAAGGCAGAATAGGGAGGAATGTCCCTTTCCAGAAAATCATACTCTATGCCCGCTTCCCAGAATCTGGCATAAGGAGCGGTGTTCGGGTCCACTTCGAATCGGACCGATTTTTCCAAGGCCGTCGTGTTTCTGGCCTGCACGACAAAGGCCCTTTTGATGTTGAGAGGTTTGGTGTTTCCGGGAGATCCCGCTATGAGCCCTTCCGAGATCCGCGAGGTGTAGACGTTTTGATTCCTGATGCCCGTCATGTCCCCATTGATGCATCCAGGCCCCGGGGGATTGTATACAGCCGTTTCGGATAAATCGCCCAGAACGTCCCGGTTGTCCGTCCAGGCGACCTGGAAGGTCGTGGAAGGGTTGGGATCTTTGTTGAATATCCATCCGTTCCCCTGGGGCAGGAACCGGGGGGAGGGGGCGATGTCGAGATAATCCCCGATAAAAGGCACGGTTCCCTTGGAATAGATCCTGTCGCCGGGCGTGTGATACTGGAGTTGAGTGGCCTGTCCGTTGATGTAAACCCATTGATAGCGGGAGACCTGGATGGAGTCGGAAAAGACAGGCGTGAGGGAGGGGATGGCCTGGGCAACCCGGATGTCGACGGTGTGACGCAGTGGGTACGTTTCCTGAATATATTGATCATCGAACATTCCGTAGTCGACATTTTGGACGACGTCGTATCGTTGGTCGACCCAAGCGACCAGCATCTTTCCTGCGGCGATCGTGAGGGAGGGCTGGAACTGGTTCCCGGGTTTCGTCTGGTCTGTGAGGCTGTCCACTCTCATCGGGGCTGACCAGTTGAGGCCGTCGGTGGATGTGGCGATCAGGAGGCGGGATTCATTGTTCGGGCCCAATCCATCCTGTGTCCACACGCAGTAAATGTAGCCGTACTGATCGATGGCCACCGAGGGATACGCGTTGGTTCGAAAAGTAACGGGGGTTGTGGGCTGGTCGAAGGCGCCGTTGGGATCTGGAGGAAAGGCCGCCACTTCGACGATCCGGTCCCAGTCCACGCCTCCGTTGGTGGATACGGCAGCCATGATGGCTTCGTAGGAACCTCCGAACGTCCTCCAGGTGCATACGACCTGTCCGTTGTTTCGGGGGTCCACAGCGATGGACACGCCCTGGTTGATATCATGTCCCGAGTCGAAGACCACGGGCGGTTCCCATGTTTCGCCGCAGTCGGTGGATCTTTGAAAATAGATCTGGCTTGTGAGGGTGCCGTCCAGTTTGAGGCCGGTGTATCCCTTCGTTTCCATCTCGACTCCCCGGAAGGCCGCATAAGCCAGGTACACGTTGGCCTCGGGGATGCTCTGTCCGGCGATCTCGACCCGCTGCCCGACACCGTGGGGGCCGTCGACTTCCAGCCAGGGCTTGTCGAAGAACACATCGCTGTCGGCCGTATTCCAGACATTGGTGTCGACATACTCGATGGCGCTATCGAATTCTTTGTTGTTGTTATCGATAAACCGCGCGACGAAAACAGGATTTCCGTTTTTAAGATCGCGGTTGAGGGCGATCCCTGCCATATAAAAAAGGCCGTTGGTGCCCGCGCGCACGACGGGGTCGGCGGCCGCGCCGTATCCTTTGATCGGGGAGGCATTTCCCTCATCGGATTCATCCTGGGGATAACCGGGAAGGAGGGCGCTTTTCCAGGACAAGCCCCCATCATTGGATTGGGCGTAGCTCAGCCAGGCATCCTTTGCTGTGTTGATCACGGCACCGGGAAGTTCATCAGCGAAGGGAATGTCGATGGTCCGGTAATCGTTCATCCCGACAAGGATGTTCATGACATTCCGTGTCGAGAAAGCCAGGGTCGGCTCGTTCTGGCGCTGGAGATAGGGATCTCCTGTTTCGGGCTCGGTTCCCCCGACCACATTGACGTTCTGGCCGGCTTTGAGGCCGGGTTCTTCCGATTGGGTCGAGGGTTGCATCAGGGCTGCGGATACCAGCCCGAGGATAAGTAGGGATAATAATACAAGGCGTTTTGCCGGCATCGTCAATCCTCCATTCCAAGTTATATATTATAAAAACAAACCAATTCTATAGTAATTATAGTAATTGTCAAGCTTAAGCCCTTTTATGACCATTTTTTCCGGCAAAAATCCCACGCAAAGGAATGACCTTCGCAAAATTTATTATGGTCTGGTTGTCTTTTCTAAACCTTTGACCCGAGCAAAAATTACTTTGCTCTTATTTTCTACCAGTATTTGAGGGAGGAAGTCAAGACGTTTTTCGGGCTTGATAAAGACAGGGTGGGACTTTCCCAGCTCTTGTGCAAAATGTTCTTTACCGGGAATGGCGTTTGCTTTAAGATAATAAGTGTAAGTTATAGGGAGTCGGCATGAAGAAAAAAGTATTGTTGATTCTGGTTGTGGTTCTTTGGACAGCCTTTGTGTTTGTGGGAGCGCAGGAAAAAAAGGAAGAGAAATTTTCCAGCTACGAGGAAATGCGGGCACATATAGGAAAGCTCTATCAGAAGAAAGAGTATGCGGAGGCAGCGAAGATTTTGGAATGGGCGTTGACGCAGTATCCCGACCGTGTCGAATCCAATGCCTTCAACCTCGCCCTGATGCATATGCAGCTTCAAGAACATGATAAAGCGATAAAAGCGCTGGAATACGGATTGGAGCAGGGGATATGGTTCGGCAAGTATGCCGTCGGGGGTGAAATCTGGGCCCCTCTGCGGGAGAAGGAGAGCTTTCAGGCATTCCTCGAGAAAAATGAGGCGAAAAGACAGGAGACTCAAAGATCGGTCCAGCCGAAGCTGGAGGTGTTCGTTCCGGAAGGATTTGACAAAGGCAAGACATACCCCCTGTTCATCGCCCTGCATGGTGGCGGCGAGAATATCGATGTGTTCAAGCCCCAGTGGACATCGGACCTGCTGAAGAGGGAGTTCATCGTGGCCTACCCCCAGTCTGGTCAGATCGTTTCCATGACCGGATACAGCTGGACAGAAGATATCGAACTGAGCAAAAAAGAGATTCGAGAGGCCTACGAAAAATTGCTGGCAGACTATCCTGTAGATCCTTCACGCGTTATCGTCGGGGGATTTTCATCCGGGGGAGTGGCTTCCCTGGCAGTGGTTTTGGACAACACGATTCCTGTCATCGGCTTTGTGGTCCTATGCCCGGCCAGGCCGGATGATTTTACGGCGGAAAAGTTGAGCGCGGTCAGGGAGAGAGGAATCCGAGGCACCCTGCTTACGACGGAGATGGATCCGCGGCTTCCGGATCAAAAAGAGATGGCCGCGATGATGGAAGCGGAAGGCCTCGCCCACGAGTTCATCGTAACGCCCAACATCGGACACTGGTACCCTGAGAACTTGGCCGAGTTGATCGATAACGCCATCACCCACATCCGCCAATAATTTCGTGACGGGATACCTATCCCCCTAATTCCATAATTATTTCTGCAATAATAATATTGTCTAAGCATAACCTCTAACTCTTCGTTTTAAACCGGAATGCCTCTTCACTTCATGTTGAAATATTTCAGGGAAAATCGGCAATTTGAGAATGCAAAATGTGCTTTAGTAGATGAATTAGGGGGATAGGTATCCCGCCACAGAATTAGCATCACAGAATTAGCGCGACAAAATAAGCATGGCGTAAACTATTCTGCCGGATTTCCGTCTTTATCTAAGAGGAAGGAATGTTCCTGTTTAATTCACGTATGCACTCAAGGAGATATTTATGGCCGGTCGTTTGAAATCATTTTTTCTTTCCCTTTTTATCGTTTTCATTTCCCTGTTTCACCTATCTTGCGCAAAAGAGCCTGCCGAGGAACCGCTCGAAACGATCCTGGAGCGGGAGATCCCCAGGTTGATGGAGGCCGCCAACATCCCCGGGATTTCGATGGCTGTAATCGAGGATGGCCGAATATCCTGGAAGAAGGCATTCGGAGTGAGGAGCAGGGAGACCGGAGAGCCAGTCGATGAAAAAACCATGTTCGAAGCCGCCTCCCTCACCAAAACCGTAACGTCCTATGCAGCCATGCGCCTGGTGGAAAGAGGAGAACTCGACCTGGATAGACCACTTTTCGAATATTTTCCGGACAAAGAATATCCCAGGTTGGCTAAAGATGAGCGGTATAAGAAAATAACGGCCCGTCTGGTTCTGACCCACACCACAGGTCTTCCCAACTGGGGGGACCGGCTGATGAGGGATCCCGGGATCCAGTATGCTTACTCGGGCGAAGGATTCCTGTATCTCGGCCGGGCAATCGAGCAGATCTCCGGGATGACGCTTCAGGATTTCGCCAAGAAAGAGGTATTCGATCCATTGGGGATGACACACACAAGCTACGTGTGGAACGAAACTTATGCGGCCAATGGCGCCTGCGGCCATGACCGCCAGGGCACAGTCCACGCGCTCCGGAAGAACACCAGCCCCAACGGGGGCGCCTCCCTCCTGACGACTGCCACCGATTATTCCACATTCATCTGCGCCCTCCTCAACGCTCAGGGGCTTTCCGCAGAAACAATAGACCGGATGACTTCGTCCCAGGTTCAGATAACGGTGAGCCGCCAGAGCGCGGAGCTGTTTCCGAACGTTTTTTGGGGATGGGGTTGGGGTATTCAGCCTGGAAACACCGGATTCGGATTCTGGCACTGGGGAGACAACGGTGACCTGAGGGCCTATACCGTGACCTACAAAGACCGCCGCAAGGGCTTCGTTTATTTTGCCAACAGCACCAATGGCTTGTCCATCGCCGAAGCTGTGACTTCCCTTGTTCTCGACGATCATCAGTACGCTCTCGATTGGCTGGATTATGAAAAATACGATAATCCTAAATGGCTTGCCCAGTTGACTATCGAGAAGTCATTCTTGGAGGAAGGACCGGAAGCCGGGCTTCAGAAGATCGCTGAGGCCAAGGAGACGTTTCCCGAACTGGTCGAAGAAAACGCATTGACGGAAATGGCCCGGTTCCTGGGTGATAGCGGCAATCAGGATGGAGCTATTGCCCTGCTCAAATGGTGTCTCGAGTCTTTCCCGGATTCTGCCGATGCCCATCAAGGACTCGGATTGGCATATCTTGATATCGGAGACAATCAAAAGTCTATCGAGAGCTTCGAAGCCAATCTGAAAATCCGAAAGGGAAACCGGCTCGCCACGCGCGGCCTCCAGTGGGCGAAAGAGGCACTGAAAGCTGAGAAAGATCCGGTGGTTCTATCAACCGGGGAAATGGAGAGATTTGCCGGGGATTATGGGCCGCGGCAGATCGTCCTTCGTGACGGACAATTGTATTACAAGAGAGAAGGACGGCCGGAATACCGTCTCAAGCCACTCGACAAAAATACATTCGCTCTCGTTGGGTATGGCCCTTTTCGCATCCGATTCGTTTCGGATGAATCAGGCAGGGTGACTAAGATCGTCGGCCTTTACATCCAGGGGAATACGGACGAGTCTCTCCGAGACCAGGAATAATGGGCTGGGGCAGATTCTTTAGTTTAATCTAGGCGAGGGAATACTTGAAGAACCGGATGCAACAATTAGGGGGTCAGGTATTCCGTCACGAGATTATTGAAGTCTGGAGAGAGCGGAGGCAGATTCGGTGTTGTATTTGAATAGATCCAGAGCCCTTTGGTGGTGCTCGATCGCTTTATCGTTATCCCCAACTTTTTCATAATACACTCCCAGCGCCGTGTGCAGCCTGGATTCCAGGACCCGATCCGCGATCTGCCCGGCTCCGGCCGCCGCCTCGTCCAGCAGTTCCTTGGCCCTGTCTCCATCCGATTCCATGATCATCCGGGCCAACAGGACCTTGGTCTCCGCCCTGTCCGGCCGCTGGGCGATCACTTTTTCCAGGACCTGCCGGGCCTCATCCCCTTTGCTCTGGTTTTCTAAAATCATAGCCTGGATCTCCTGAGCCCGCGCATCCCGTCCCCTCAGCGCCAGGGCCATATCGAGATGCTCCTGCGCCCCTTCCCAGTCCCCCATCTTCAAGGCCGCGAACGCCCTTTCCGTCCGCACCCGCAGGTTGTTTTTATCCAGTTCCGCCAGGCTGAAATCCAGGAGCTTTGCCGCTTTTGCGTAATCCTCTTTGGCGATAAAACTCATCGCCAGGTAATAGTAGGGATCGGCGGAAGAGTAGGGATCGGGAAAGGGATCCAATGATAAAGCCTCCTGGAACACCTCGGCCGCCTTGTCCACATCCGCCGCAAAATAATACAGCTCGCCCAGCTTTATCAAAAACTCCCCACCACCAGGGAATTTTCCTGCGTTGTCTTCCAAAAGCGAGATCCCTTTTTCGCGCTCTCCCTCCATGTAAAAATAAATGTCGGCCAGGCCGAGATATCCTGTGCTTGCATTCGGGAATTCCTCGATCGATTGCAAATACATCTCTTTTGCCTTATCCGTTTCTTTTTCGTTCCTGAAGATATCGGCCATCGCCTCCAGAAAATCCGGATGATTCCCGTACTCAGCGATGGCGTTTTCGAGCAGGGCCAGGCTCTTCTCTTTTCCTTCCGTCCGCAGCGACGTCATGGCCTTTTGCACTGCGGCCAGGATCTCGCTCTCCTCATAACTTTCCAAGCTTCCCAAACCTTCGATGAAGTAATAAAGGTCCGGATCTTTTGCCTGCAGTTCTTCCCGTGTGTGCCCATACCCGATCTTCTGGTCGGCCAGTTTTTCCTCCGACACGTAGGCTTCGACTCCTACCGCAAAATATTCCCACTCGTTGAAATCCGCATAAAAATCCAGGGTCTTCCGCTCCCTTTTCGCTTTGAGAAACAGCCACTTGACCTCTTCCCTGTGTTTTTTCGAAAGGAAGGAATGCACCTGATGGGCGAACTCGTGAGCCACGACATTGAATCTGCGGTACTTGACGTCCTTCTCCCAATCCGCTCCGCTCGTTGAGTGAAACCCTCCGTTTCCCTTAATGTCATCCCACAGCCGGAGGTCGAAGGTCCGCTGCCCCTTCAGCCCCGCGTTGTGTGGGGCTTCCCACAAGAACTTGTGGAACGGCGACAGATAAAAGGTCGCTCCTGCGGTCTTCAACGCCTTCAGATAATTCTTGAGGGGCTGCACAGCCAGACACAAAATTTTCTGCAGATCACGATCGAGATCCTCATAGTTGATGAATACGTCCCGCATATAAGGCGGCTCTTCGGCATATTTCACAGCAAAAGATTTTTCGATTTCCCTGAAGCCGATGTTTATCCTGTCCTTTTTTCTCAAAAGGGTCTGGCACACCCCGTAATGGGCCAACCCATAGTCGGGGTCGACATCCAATGCCTGGAAGAACCATGGAAGCGCCTCGTCATATTTTTCCTGATAGTATTTCGCCGTTCCCTTGCCGATCATGGCCGTGATGTTTTTGGGCATCGATCCGAGAACCCTGTCGAATACCTGATCCGCCTTGTCGAAATCTCTCTCAAGGAGGTGTTTATCGCCCGTTTCCAGCAGGCCTTTTATCCTAGCGACGGTCCGTTCATCCCCTTCGATCTCTTGTTCTTCATAGTCATGGGGGGTCCACCCGTTGCCCAGATAAACATGAGCCAGGTGGCAGTAAGGGTTGATCCGCAGCGCGATCTTTGCCTGTTCGTATCCTTCCTGAAGTTTGCCCTCTCCCCGGAACAGGATGTTGGCCAAGTTGACCCGTGCATCGTCATCGAAGGGATCGAGCTCCACGGCCTTCCTTCCCCAGGCGTTCCATTTGTCGTTTTCCTGACGGATGCGGTGTATCCGCGACTGGATGACATGTGCCTGGGCATATCCCGGGTCCGCATCGAGGCACTTCTGTACGTAATCTTCCGCGTCTGTGTACTCATTTTTCCAGTATTTGATCTCGGCGATCCCACACAAGGCTTCGGCAGAATCCGGGCGTTGGTCCAATATGGCACGGTAGATCCTTTCGGCTGCATCGAAATCCATCATTTCGATCTTGGACCGGGCCGACAGCAGGTATACCGCAATGCTTCTCGGCTCAAGTTTCACCGCCTTTTCGAGCCACGAGGATGCCTGCTCGAACCGGAACCGCTTCCTGTTGAGGTCGGACATAGCCATGATACTGGGGAGATGATCCTTTTCGATGTCCAGGGCATTTTCCAGCGATTTTTCCGCGGCATTGAACTGGCCGTCCATCATCAGGAGCCGGGCCAGGCGATAGTTTGCCTCCAAATCCCCGGGATCGGCCTGGACATCTTCTTTTGCCTGCAATATGGCTGTCTCGAGCTCTTCGAAGGTTTTTATCTTGCCGATAGAGTCTTGGCCGAGCGCATATACCCCTGACGATAACAGGAACAGCAATAGACCTGAAATGACACATAATTTGAGGCCCGAGATTCGTTTTTCATTCATGCCGAACTCCTAAATCCGGGATTGCTAGCGGATGCGGTTGGAATACTGGCTGTGCTGGATGAATCGGGTGATTTTCCCGTCATCTCCGACCTCGAAGATGATCTTTTCTCCCAACTCCCCGTCATCACGCACTCTTCTGAATATGTTCCCTTCGACTCTCTTCAGTTCGGTCAGAGATTCGCTGGGATTGTTCGTCGGGAGATACATTATAGCCAGCTCCCCTTTCCAGATGACCACCCTAGATTCTCTCCCTATGGGCATCTCATATCGCCCGACGAACTTTTCCAGGTCCGGATCGGGTTTATTGGCTTTTTCTGTACCCTTTGCCGCATCGAGGATCGCCGGAGCCACAAGATCGAAGATTTCGTAGGCATAGGAGCTCGGACTGACGTCATGGGCGTTGGACATGGCCACGACAGCGATCTTGTCTTTTGGCCTCAGGTAGAGCTGTGTCCTGTAGCCCGGGCAGTTTCCGCCGTGACCCACGTAGGTTCTGTCGTTTCGCCTCGAGATCGAAAAACCGAGACCGCGCGGAGAGCTCCAGTCCGGATCGAGCCAGTGGACCCGGTGCATTTCCTTCAAGGTGTTGGCCGACAGCACTTCCCAACCGCCCTTTTCCAGAAGCCGGAACTGCCAGGAAGCGAACCGGGCCAGGTCTGCGGCTGTCGAGGCAAATCCCGCCGCCGGCGCTATCCCGTTGACGAGATAAAATGGGATAACCTTGCGGCTTCCGTCTCGAAGCCGCACGCTGTAACCCGTGGCAAGCTTTTTTCCTCTCTGCTCTTCGGGGATCTCAGGGCTGGTATCCTCCAATCCAAGAGGAGTCAGAATGTTCTCCTGGATGTATTCCGCATACGGTGTTCCGGACACTTCCGCGATGACCTCGCCCAACAGGGCCATACCCAGATTGGAGTATTGATAATAGGTGTCGGCCGGATAGAGCTCTTCCTGTCCCGCAAGCGCTTCCATGATCTGCTCCCGCGTCGGGAAGTGGAATTCCGGCCCCGACCAATAGGGATAATCCGCCTCCCGCGGTAATCCGGAGGAGTGGGTGAGGATCCCTCCTATGGTCGCGTCCGGGGCATCGGGATATTTGTCTTTGATGTCGAACCATGAGAGATGTTTGCCGATAGGGTCGTCCAGACGAAGCTTCCCCTCGTCCCGGAGCTGCATGATCCCGATGCTGGTAAAAAGCTTGGAGATGGAACAGATGCTGTAAATGGTATCGGGTGAGGCCGGGACTTTTTTGTCCACATCGGCAAATCCCATTCCCCGGCTCCACACCAGTTCCTGGTCATACACGACCGCCACCGACATGCCCGGGATGTCATTATAATCCAGCTGGGATGCGATCCAGGTCTCGACGACTTTCAGCGCCGATGCAACCCTGGGATCGTCGGCCAGGGATTGGGCCTGTATCCCGCAACTAGAAAACAAAAAAACGATCAACAAGCACGCCAATTGTTTTTGCATTCGATGTCTCCTTCCTAAATCCTTGCAAACATCAGATTCGACTCCTATCATATCGAATTTCAGCTCAATTGTCCCGTACATCCCGTTTCCATTTTTATCCCTGTCTCATGATGATCCGGATGCCTGCAGATTCGATTTTGACTCCGCGGAACGACTGTGCTATAGGTTAAGTAATCAAGATCGTGATGTCGGGAAGACATATGGGTAGAATCTATGAGCGATAAGGAAACGAAATCTATCTCTACAAGAACCATTTCCCATACTGGTTCCGAAATCCCGGATAACATAGGGAATTACCGGATCATCCAGAAACTGGGTGAGGGGGGTATGGGAGAAGTGTACGAGGCGGAACAGACCGAACCTATCCGGCGGCGGGTGGCCCTCAAGATTATCAAGTGGGGGATGGACACCAAACAGGTGGTGGCGCGTTTCGAATCCGAGCGCCAGGCATTGGCCCTGATGAACCATCCCCACATCGCCAAAGTCTTCGACGCAGGCGCCACGGAGCAGGGACGGCCGTTTTTTGTGATGGAATGCGTGAAAGGTGTGCCCGTCACAGAGTACTGCGACACCCACAGGCTGAACAACCGTCAGCGTTTGGAGCTTTTCAACAAGGTGTGTGATGGCATCCAGCACGCCCATCAGAAGGGCATCATCCACCGGGACATCAAGACATCCAATGTTCTTGTCACGATCCAGGATGACAAACCCGTACCCAAGATCATCGATTTCGGGGTCGCCAAGGCGGTTGCCCAACGGTTGACAGAAAGGACCTTATTCACGGAGATGGGACAGCTCATAGGAACTCCGGAGTATATGAGCCCCGAACAGGCGGAGATGACCGGCCTGGATATCGATACGCGGACAGATGTTTATTCTCTTGGCGTGCTTTTGTATGAGCTGCTGGTCGGCGTTCTTCCGTTCGAATCCGACGATCTTCGCAGCGCCGGTTTCGACGAGATCCGGCGGAAAATCCGCGAAGAGGAACCCCCAAAACCGAGCACCAGGTTGACGACACCTGGATTCGACACGACACACACTTTGAAAAACCGCCAGACGGATTTGTCCACCCTTGAAAAACAGCTTAAGGGGGAGCTGGACTGGATCACGATGAAAGCCATGGCCAAAGACAGAACGCAACGGTATGCTTCAGCTTCTGAATTGGCTGCGGATGTTACGAGATACTTGAAGTATGAGCCGGTTGTTGCCGGCCCCCCCAGTGCGAGCTACCGGTTGAAGAAATATATACGGAGGCACAAAGTCGGCGTCGCAGCAGGTACTTTAGTGATGCTGGCCATGGTTGCCGGGATCACGGGCACGACCATCGGGCTGTTGAAGGCAAAAAAAGCTGAGAGGAAAGCCCTGGAGGAGGCGGAAACGGCCCTGCGCGTCTCGGATTTTCTTGTCGGTCTTTTCGAGGTTTCGGATCCCGGCGAGGCAAGGGGGAATTCGATCACGGCCAGGGAGATTTTGGACAAGGGTGCCGGGAAGATAGAGGCAGAACTCCAGGACCAGCCCCGGATCCGATCCCGGCTGATGGAGACCATGGGAAGAGTATACAGGAACCTCGGGCTTTATGATCAGGCTGCTCCCATACTGGAAAAATCCCTTTCCCTCAAGCGCGAGGCGTATGGAGAAGATCATCTGGAAGTCTCTGCCGGGCTCCACACGCTGGCCGTGCTGTATGACACGCAAGGAAAATTCGACAAAGCGGAATCTTCCTTTCGAGAATCCCTGGCGATCAAGGAAAAGTTGCTGGGACAGGACCATCCCGATGTGGCAAGGAGTCTCAACAGCATCGCTGTCGTTTACTGGAATCAGGGGAAGTATGGCGAGGCAGAACAGCTTTTCCAAAGATCGCTGGCCATCAAGGAAAATGCCCTGGGGCCGGACGACCCCGAGGTCGGAAACACGCTCACCAACCTCGGGATTCTGTATCACCTCCAGCAAAAGTTCGATGAGGCCGGGCCTTTTTTCAAGCGGGCTTTGGCCATTTCGGAGAAAGTGCTGGGGGCGGATCATCCCGATGTGGCGAGCAACCTGAACAACCTGGGTTCTCTTTATGAAGACATGGGAAAGCCTGAAGAGGCGGAACCGCTTTATGAACGCGCGCTGGCGATTTGGGAAAAGGCCCTGGGGCCGGAGCACTCGGACGTGGGAATTACCCTGCACAACCTGGCGAATTTGTACAGAGATCAAGGAAAATTCGATAAAGCAGAGCCTTACTACCGCCGCTCCCTGGAAATTTGGCAGAAAGCCCTGGGGGAGGATCATCCCTATGTGGGCTACAGCATGCGGGAACGGGCGAATCTTTACCGGGACATTGGTCGGCATGAGGAAGCGGAGGATTTGTACGGGCGTGCCCTGGAAATATTCGAGAAAAGCATGGGCCCGGACCACTTGAATGTGGCCGAGACGCTGGAGCAGTATGCCTTGTTGCTGCGCAAAACCGATCGTGCCGGTAAAGCAAAAGACCTCGAAGCACGTGCCAAAACCATTCGCGATAATTCTAACTCCCAGTTATAAAAAATCCGGAAAACGATCTCGTTCAGGAACTGGCGCTGAAAAGAATAAAAGAAAAGGAAGAGAATGACTTTCTCCTGATTGGCAGAAAAAAAAGAAAACTGAATGTCTTAAAGCCAAGCGGGAACGCTTATGAAGTCCTGATAAAAGTGCCGTCTCGGTATTCTTGGAAGGCCCGCTCCAATTCCTCTTCGGTGTTCATCACGATCGGGCCGTACCAGGCAATGGGTTCGCCGATTGGCTTTCCGGAGATGAGCAGGAACCGGAGAGGCTTGTCTGAAGCTTCGATGGCCACTTCGTCCCCGTCTGTATAGAGCACGAGGTTCTCGTTCGGAACGGCTTTCTTTTTATCCAGATCGAAATAGCCTTTGCCCTCCAGCACATAAGCGAACACGGTGTGTCCCTTCTGGATTTTATGCGCGAACCTTTCTCCGGCCGGAACGTTCACATCCAGGTACTCGGGATCGCAGATGATGTCTTTGACCGGCCCCACATGCCCGTTGAATTTCCCGGCGATGACTTTCACCTTAACACCGTTATCGGCCTTGTATTCCGGAAAGTCGGCCGCTTTCACTTCTCTGTACCGAGGTTCCATCATCTTGTGGCTGGCGGGTAGATTCACCCAGAGTTGGAGACCCCACAGCATGCCGCAGTCTCCCTCCGGCATTTCCTGGTGGACGATCCCGCACCCGGCTGTCATCCACTGCATGTCCCCGCCTTCTATGATTCCCTTGTTTCCCATGCTGTCTCCGTGTTCGACCTTTCCTTCGATCATGTAGGTCACGGTTTCGATCCCCCGGTGGGGATGCCAGGGAAATCCTTTCCTATAAAAATCGGGATTGTCGGAATGAAAATCATCAAGGAGCAGGAAGGGGTCGAACGTCGGTACCTCAGCGTGCGCGAACACCCTTTTCAGATGCACACCGGCGCCTTCCAGTGTTGGCTTCGCCTGGAATATTCGATCTATCTTACGAATTTTACTCATTTTTATATCCTTTCCCCCTACCTGAGTATACAATTACTATCATAATACTAAAGTATGAAAAAGTCAAGTTATAACGTATAGCCCCTCTTAAGATATTTTGGTAAAATAATTCCATGAACAGAAAACAAGAACTCGAGCAGAAAGGAATACTAATATTGAAGGACTCAAACGAAAAGAAGGAAATCGAGTTTGAGCTGAAATATCTTTCCTCCTTGAGTTTGGAGAAGCGATTTTCTTTGATGCTGGGAAAAACTCAGGAATTAAAAATTAACCTCAAAAAAAATGGACACCGAACGACTCCTCAAATTATTAAAAGAAAATAGGGCCATTTTTCTCGTTATCGGGGCTTCTGCATTCCCTGTTTATGGGTATGCCCGAGCCACTCTTGATATCGACCTTTTCGTCAAACCGGACCTTAAAAACATCGAAAATGTCATGAAGGCCCTAGGAGAATTCGGCTATGACATAACCGATCTTTCCATAGAGGATTTTTTGAAAAACAAAATCTTGATCCGACAATACACGCTAGAGGCAGATATCCATCCGTTCGTAAAAGGCATTACATTCAAAACGGCCTGGAAAAACAGAATATCGGCAAAATATGGAGAAACAAGAGTGAATTTCCCCTGTCTCGATGATATGATCAAAATGAAAAAAGCAGCGGGCAGGAATATTGACCTGGAGGACTTGAAGTATTTGAGAGAGATCAAGAAGAAAAAGGCCCTAAAGAGAAAATCACCAAATTGACCTGGTTTTTTTCATGTGAGATAAGCTAATCAGGTTAAAAAGGAGTCCGCGTTCATGGGAAAGCAAAGATCTTATGTTATAGTTCTGGTTCTGACGGCCCTGGTCGTTCTATCTGTGTTTTATGCTTGGGCCGTCCCATCCAAAACCATCTGGTCGTTCGCCTCTTTCGGAGAGGACGATTATCTGTACAATCCTTCCGATATCGAGGTGGACCCGTCCCGGTCTATGATCTACATCGCCGACTCCGGTAACGACCGGGTGCTGGTGTTCGATTTCGACGGAAAATTAAAAAAGATTATAGGCCGTCAAGGGCAAGGCCCTGGAGAATTTTCCAATCCCACAGGCATGGACGTCCTCGAAGATGGAACGCTGGCAGTGGCCGACGCCCAGAGCAATCGGATACAGCTCTTCGATAAATCCTGGGAATTCGTCAAGTCGATCAACACTAAGGAAGTGCGGGTCGCCGATCTGGTGTTCAAAGACGACAAATTCTACACGATTTCCTCCTACGGCATGGCCGGATATAGCCTGTCGATCCGTTCCGACGTGGAGACAAATCCTTTGGTGAATGTGCTGGATCAGGAAGGAAATTTGATCCAGACGATGGGGGTGAATGATTATCCGGAGTCGCAGCCTTTCCTGAGGGCTATCAAACACCGGGTGTGTGTGGCCATCTCAGAGGATGGCAGGCTCTTTGTTCCCCATTTTTCGATGAATGTGATCCATGTCTTTGGCCCAGATGGAAAGAAAATCACCGACTTCGACAGGCCGCTCCCCTTTAAGCCGGAACCGCCCAGGATCCTTCAGCAGAAAGAATCCAAGGAAGGGGTTGTGTCCATGTCGGCCACTATGGATATGGTCACAAGGGAAGCTAAGATCGGGCCCGATGGAAACCTGTATCTCCTCACCTTTGCCGAAAGCTACATGAAAAGGTCCGAAGGAAAAGATGCCAGGAGCCTCCCTCCCCATCCCATGCGGGTGGATGTGATCGATCCTGAGAGCTACAAGTTAGTCCGGAGCATCGACATCGATGCCGGGACCACATCCTTTGCCGTGCCGGGCAAGAACCGTCTGGTTTATATTTATGTCGATGACGCCGGCGAAGTCGTTTTGAAATGTGTCGAATATTGATGGTGCGCGATAATAAAAGTGTAAAAAGACCAAAGCCATCGAGAATTACGTAAGGTTTCTCGAGCTTTAGAAAAACGATGACGCCGGCCTTCCCGAGTTGGAGTATGTAACAATCCCACCTCAGATCATCACGCTGTTTTATACGTCACAATGGTGGTCCAAAAATCCTTGACAAACCCTGCCTAATTCGATAAGTATGGGTCAGCATGTAAACAGGGAGGGGAAAATGAGAAGACTTTCCTTGCTTGCGCTCTGCATTGTCATCGTTTCGAGTTTTATGGCCGCCCAGGAACAGTACGGGAATATCCGGGGTGTCGTTGTCGACGAAAATGGAGAACCACTTCCGGGTGTTACCGTCATCCTCGAGTCCGAGCTCTACAATCCGCGAACTCTCGTCACTTCATAGGGTGGCATTTTCCGGTTTCTGAACGTCTCGGTCGGTCCATGCCGTGTCAAATGCGAACTTCCTGGATTTAAAACCTTCATCCAGGAAAACATCGAAATGACGGTAGGGTTCAATGTGGATCTAAAAATCAAAATGGAGATCGCCACCCTAGAAGAGGAAGTGGTGGTCGTAGCGCAGTCTCCAGTGATCGACATGAAAAAGACAGGGACTGCCACAACCTTCACGCAAGAAATGCTCCAGGAAATCCCTTCCGCCCGCGATCCCTGGGTCATCCTTCAGCAGACACCCGGCATCCTTACGGTCCGAGAGAATGTCGGTGGGAGCGAATCCGGACAACAGTATGCGTACTTGTCGCGGGGCGGCATCGGCATGAGCTGGAACAACATGTGGAACATGGACGGTGTCCCCATCACTGACATGATCTCCACAGGCTCATCGGCCATGTATTACGATTTCGACACTTTCGAAGAGATACAGATCACGACAAGCGGGCAGGATGCCACCATGCAGTCGGGCGGGGTTTCTATCAACCTGGTCACAAGACGGGGAACGAACAAGTTCCAGGTCGTTGGCCGGGCCTATTTTACCAACGACAGCCTTCAGGGCGACAACCGGACCCAAGAACTGATCGACCTGGACTATGTGGGGAACCAGATCAACCAGATCATGGACTACGGCCTTCAAGTCGGGGGCCCGATCAAGAGAGACAAACTCTGGTTCTGGCTGGGGTATGGAGTCCAGGATATCCGGAAGCTCACGATAAACGGCTATCCGGATGAACCCAAACTGTACGCGTTGAACTCCAAACTGAATTTTAATATTTCCCGGAACAACAGGGCAGAACTGGCTTTCATATATAACAAAAAATCATATCTGGGAAGGGGTGGCGGTCCTTCCAGACCTCCGGAAACGACATGGGACCAGCGCGGGAACCACCCAACTTTCAAATTTGAGGATGAACACATATTTTCGGACGATTTCCTCCTCAATCTGAGGCTCGCCTATTCGGGCGGATGGTTTGATATGACTCCTCGTGGTGGGATGGACACCCAAGCGGGCTACGATTATTACACACGAATGGCCTCCGGGTCGGGGGATTATTACAAATCAGAACGTCCTTCTTTTGTGGCGAAACTGGAAAGCATTTATTTCGTGGAAGGTTTTCTGGGTGGAGACCATGAGTTCAAGTTCGGCTTCACCTATCGTTCCACCCCTTCCTGGGGCACGTCAGTTTATCCGGGTGACGCATTTAAATATTACTACAATGGATCCCCTTTGTATGCCGAAGTTATAAGAGAGAGTATTATGGATTTTTGGGGAAAAAGATACAGTCTTTATTTCAATGACACATTCACGACCGGCAGATGGACTTTCAACCTGGGTTTGAGAGCGGATAAAGAAGACGCCGACAACAATGATGCCACCGTCAGAGCCAGCGAAGCGGGTCCTGAACTTTTGCCTGGGTTTACTTATCCCGGCGTCGACCCTGGAGTCAGTTTCCTCTTTGTTTCGCCGAGATTGGGATTCACCTACGACCTCACAGGCGATGGGAAGACCATTTTGCGGGGCAACGCGGCCATTTAAGGAAGCCAGCAAGGGCCTTGGGCAGCTCAGTGGATTTCCTCTTCCTCTCTAGCCTATGCGGGTTATTTCTGGACAGATGCCAACGGCGATGACCGGGTGACCTCAGATGAGCTTGTGGGGTATCCTTTGGATGGAATTCTGTATTTTAACGGATTCGATCCTTGGGATCCCACCAATGTCGAGGGGCCCTATGCCATCGATCCCGATCTGAAGACCGAGCTCATAGACGAGATCATTCTGGGAATGGAAAGAGAGGTATTTACCGATTTTTCTGTGAGCGCCAATTTTATCTACAGGCGCAACCACCGATTCATGTGGACTCCTTATTATGATAAAGAAACGGGATGGATAGAACAGCAATCCGATTGGGTTGGCCCGTATTATGGATCCACCACGCAGGATGGAGTAACCTATGATTACGAATACTGGGCGTTGAACCGCTATAGGCCTGGGGGCAACTACATGACAAACCAGCCGGATTATCACCAGATCTACAGGGGGATCGATATCGTGGCGACCAAGCGGTTCAACCATCGCTGGATGTTGAATGCTTCCTTTACCTATCAACTGCACACCGTTCATTATGGAGAGCGCGGCTATCTTGATCCCACAAACCTTAAGACCCTCGATGGAGCAAGATACTGGGGAAGTGATTGGATGGCAAAAGTGAGCTTCCTGTATCAGCTTCCCTGGGGATTCAACTTCAGCTGCTTCGCCAATGCGAGACAGGGAGCCATTAGAAACAGGGTGATCTATGTTCCGACTCCCGAAAGAGGGGCAGCCGGCCTAGGGACGAGGATGAACATCAATCTCGAAAGGATGGGAACGTCTCGTTTGCCCAATTTCTACAACGTGGACCTGAGCCTGACCAAGGATTTTGAACTGGGGCAGTATGGAAGACTCACCTTGCAGGTGGACGCTTTCAATGTGTTCAATTTTGATCACACCCTCAGCCGGTACAATACCATAAACTCAAGCCGTGCCGATGATATCACATCCATATTGAATCCGCGTGTCATCCGCTTCGGTATCCGGTATAGGTTTTGAGGCTGTAAAGATGCCGACAAAGTGTCCAACGTGTCATGTGGAGAATCCTGAAGACAAACCTTTTTGTGCTGATTGCGGCACTAAGCTTGACATATCTCCAGAAGTCTCTCCCTCTGTCACCAAGACTCTCTGAACTCCCACCAAAGGTGTGAGTATCGGGGATACTTTTGCCGGAAAGTACAGGATTGTCGGTGAGCTGGGCCGCGGGGGTAGGGGAGTCGTCTACAAAGCTGAAGATACCCAGCTCGAGCGTAATGTAGCCCTCAAGTTTTTGCCTTCGGAGTTGAAAATCTACGAGGAAGCATGCAAACGTTTTGTACTGGAAGCTAAATCTGCAGCTTCTTTGTCTCACCCCAACATCTGCACCATTTATGAGATCAATGAAGAAAAGGCCCATTCTTTTATCGCCATGGAATATGTCGAGGGCAAAAGCCTGAAGGAGTGGCTGAAAGAAGGTCCACCCGGGCTGGATGACGTTGTCGATATCGGGATTCAGGTTGCCGAAGGTTTGGATGAAGCTCATCAAAAGGGCATCATTCACCGCGATATAAAGAGTGCCAATATCATGTTAACAGAAAGGGGCCAGGCCAAGATCATGGATTTTGGCTTGGCCAAGGTGGCCGGCGGCCTCCAGATCACACAAGAAGCCAGAACCATGGGAACGATCGCCTACATGTCGCCCGAACAAACAACCGGAGAAGATGTCGATCACCGAACAGATATATGGTCACTTGGGGTAGTTCTCTATGAGCTGGCGTGTGGTGTCTTGCCTTTTCGGGGTGATCGGGACGAAGCTATCTTATTCTCCATTCGGAACGATGAACCCAAACCTATCGCCGCCATAGATCTGAATGTCCCGCACGCGTTTGAGCAGATTGTGCAGAAGTGTTTGGCCAAAGATCCCAAAAATCGCTATCAAAGTGCTGATGAACTGGTTCAGGATCTGCGCAGTCTTCGGAGAGATACCAAGTCGCTTATCGTAAAGCCCAAGTCTGTGATAGCAAGAGTGGGGCACAGAACGATAAAGATTCGTTTTTCCTGGATTTTTGCGGGCTTGGCTACTTTGTTTGTTCTGGCAGCCGCCTATTTTTTGGTTTTCCATATTTTTCCAGATAAGAGCCTCACTGAGCCTCGCTTGCCATTGGTTGCTGTTGCACCTTTCGAAAATCAAACAGGGGATGTGTCCCTTGACCGAATTGGAGTTGAGATTACCGAATTGATCGAGAGCGGGCTGTTTCAATCAGGTCTTGTGGCTGTGCTTGAGAATAGAGTGCTTGTTCGTTCCGATGAAAATGATTCACTCAATTCACTAGCAAAAAGCAAAGGAGTTATGAAGCTTATCTCTGGGGCATACTTTTTAGAAGGGGAGAATATTCGTTTCACCAGCAAGCTCATAGACACACAAAAAAGTGAAGTGGAACTTGCCGTCGATCCCGTAAGCGGAACAATCGAAGCCCCTTTCCATGCTATGCAGCTGATCTATCAAAACATATTGGGTGGATTAGCGTCTACCTTGGATTCTAATTTTGCCAATCGTCTGGGCAAAGAGGTTTCGACATCGTATGATGCCTGGAAGGAATTCATGGCTGCAAAGGATGCAGAAGCAAGATATGATTGGATAAAGGTAAGAGATCATTATCACAAAGCCTGGGAACTGGATCCCAGCTTTTTTTTCGCCCGGTATAGAGAAGGAAAATTATATTTTGCTCCTTATGTTCCCCGTCAGTTAAGAGATTCAGAAAAAGCCGAAGTCATTTTTCGCGAGCTGAATGAATCCCGAGACAGTCTTGATCCCTTGAGCCGAGCGAGACTGGATTGGGGGCTGGCGCGTATTAAACATGACTGGGAATGGTGCTATCAAGCAGCTAAAGAAGCAATACGTTATTCACCGACAGATCAAACTTCCCTTGTTACTTCGGCTCTGAGGACAAATCGGCCTCGGGAGGCTCTCGAATTCCTAAAAAGGCCTGATACCAAGGCAAACACTCCAGGCCAAGAATGGCAGGATGTAATGAGATGGGTTGTTACTTACCACAAACTCGGAAAACATAAAAAGGCCCTTAAAGAAGCACAAAAGGGTCGGGAACTGTATCCTGACAGGAGGCAAGTTCTTAATTTTGAAATTGAATGCTTGGCGATATTGGGCCGCACTCAGGAGATGAATAAGCGCTGGGATTTATACAAAGACAAGAGGCAAATGGCATTTGATCAGGTAGAGATTTCCCGCCTTCTGACTTTCTATGATCATGAGGAAGCATCCCAAGAGCTCGGCCTGCGGGCACTTGATTGGTATCAAAATCAGCCCGTTCCGGATGATGAGCCACAACGCATGGCTTTTCGATATTACATCGCAAAAGCATTATTTCGGGCCGGTAAATTGGGAGAAGCAGAAAAGGCCTTCAGTAGTTTTGCTTCGGATTATCCAGAAGAAATTGTGGCACAAGTCTATCTTGGTTATATCGCTGCTCAGCGAGGGGAAAGAGATAAAGCCATGCAGATGAGCGAGGCAATAGAAAAGAGTGGGTTGCATGTGAGGCAGAAGAGTTTTTTCAGGGCAAATATCGCCTGTCAGTTGGGTGATTTCGAGGAGGCTTCGGAACTTTTAAGGATAGCGCAGAAAAACGGGAATGATCAGCTATATTTGTGGGAAACCTACGGAAATGTTTTGCTCAAGCCCATGCTCGATTACCCTCCTTTTAAAAAATTTATAGAACCAAAAGGCTAACAGACGAAGCATTTACCTCCCGCAAAACTTGTCCAATCAAAAATATAGTATTCTAGTAAAGTAAAAGACTTCTGGCCAGAATGTGACTGTAGAAGAAAAATTTGAGGAGAAGTACGGTTTATAGAACTTGACAGATGACTGCAAACCATGTAATTTGAATATTGAATGTTCAATCTGTAAGAAAAGGGGGAACTTATGATTAGACGCACATTAGAGAAAAAACTGAACCAGGCAGCCCGCCAATTTCCAATTGTCACCCTAACCGGACCACGGCAGTCCGGAAAGACAACATTGGTCAGAGCTGTATTCAAACATTACGATTATGTATCCCTTGAGCTTCCTGATCAACGCAGCTTTGCTCTGGAGGATCCGCGAGGTTTCCTCGATCAGTTTAGAGGCCCTGTGGTCCTTGACGAAATACAAAGAGTGCCCGACCTTTTTTCATACATACAGGTCGCTGTTGATGATCGGCCTGATAAAGCAGGCCAGTTTATACTGACCGGCTCCCAGAATTTCTTGCTTCTGCAAAGCATATCACAATCCTTGGCCGGCAGGTGTTCGGTGCTTCATCTCCTGCCATTCTCTATGGCTGAGCTGATGGGAAGGAAGCCGATATCATTCGATATTTTAGGCAGGAGCGTATCCAAAAATCCAGTGCCACCCAGGTTGGATTTGTTGGAGGCTTTATTCACAGGGTTTTACCCGCGTATTCACGACAAGGGCCTTCCTCCGAATGAATGGTTGGCCAACTATTACCAAACCTATTTAGAGAGAGATGTCAGAACCGTCCTCAATGTAGGAGACATCGAGTCATTCGGCAGGTTTATCAGGCTTTGCGCGGGTCGGAGCGGACAGCTTCTTAACCTTTCCGGGCTTGCTTCAGACTGCGGCATCTCCCATACAACCGCTAATAGGTGGATATCCGTTCTTGAGGCGAGCTTCGTTATAACGCTTCTGCGGCCTCACCATCAAAACTATGGGAAACGGCTCATCAAAAGCCCCAAACTTTATTTCTTAGACTCTGGACTGTTGTGCTTTCTCCTTCAAGTTAAATCTTCCCAAGAACTCAACCATCGTGCTGAGCGCGGAGCGATATTTGAAAGCTTTGTTGTTTCTGAGCTCCTCAAGAACTTTGTGCATAGAGGAGACCAGCCCAGTTTATATTTCTGGCGTGATTCGACAGGCCACGAGATCGATGTTATTATTGACCTGGGAGTCCGGCGGGTTCCTTTGGAGACAAAATCAGGGCAAACGGTTGGTTCTGATTTTTTCAACACACTCGTTTATTGGCGGAATTTATCCGGAAATCCCGATGCTCCTGCCGCTCTCGTTTACGGCGGCGATAAGTCGTTTATGCGTTCAAAGGTAGCCGTCTATCCTTGGTTTGTTCTTTAAAAATAGCTATCATAGCCATCTTGTCTGATATCCGCTTTTGTACTTTCCGCGGTTGACTCTGAATTCCGGTATTGATATGCTTTTTCCAATAATCTAGGGATAACGATGCCGACAAAGTGCCCGACGTGTCACAAAAACAATCCGGATGACCAAAAATTCTGCGGGGACTGTGGCACCAAGTTAGGCATCTCTCCAGATTCCCCTCCTTCCATCACCAAGACACTCAAAACACCCACCAAAGGAGTGCGGATCGGGGCTACCTTCGCAGAAAGGTACAGGATTGTCGATGAGCTGGGACGAGGGGGGATGGGGGTCGTTTATAAGGCGGAAGACCTGCGGCTCGAGCGGATGGTGGCCTTGAAGTTTCTGCCGCCTGAACTGACACAGGATGAGGAAGCCAAGGAGCGGTTTGTGCTGGAGGCCAGGGCAGCCGCAGCCATTTCCCACCCCAACATCTGCACCATCCATGAGATCGATGAGTTCGAAGGCCAGACCTACATCGCGATGGAGTTTGTCGATGGCCAAAGCCTGAGGGATCTGACAAAAAAAGGAACGATCCCTGTAGCCGAGACCTTAGATCTTGCCATCCAGGTTGCCGGCGGTTTGGAAGAGGCCCATAAAAAGGGTGTCATCCACCGGGACATCAAAAGTGCCAACATCATGGTGACTCCTTCCGGTCAGGCGAAGATCATGGATTTTGGTTTGGCCAAGGTCAGCGGAGGAGCTATGATCACCCAGGAGGGGGTGACCATGGGGACTGTAGCCTACATGTCTCCTGAACAGGCCCGAGGAGAAAAGGTCGACAGCAGGACAGACATCTGGTCTCTGGGTGTCGTGCTGTATGAGATACTTTCTGTCCAGCTTCCCTTCTGGGGAGACAAAGAGGCCTCCATCCTCTATTCCATCGAACACAGAGAGCACAAGCCGGTTCGAGCATTCAATCCCGATATCCCTGCGGAATTGGTGGCCATCATCGACCGGTGTTTAAAGAAAAAACCAGATGCTCGATACAGGTCAGCTGGGGATATCATATCGGAGCTTAAAAGATACCAGGACAGTTTTAGGGCTGAACAAGCGGGCTTTTTCAACTTTAAATCCCTTCTCCGCCGCCTCCGCCAGCCCAAGGTGGCGGTTCCTCTAGCTGTTATTGTTGTGGCCGTTGCCGCCTTCATTGTCTGGCAGCTCCACCGCCGCTCCAAGATCCGCTGGGCTCGCGAGGTCGCCCTACCGGAGATCGAGCAGTTTATTGAGCAGAACGATTTAACCTCGGCCTATCAACTCGGTCTCGAGGCGAAAAAGTTCATCCCCAAGGATCAGGGCTTGCTGGAAACTCTTGAGGAGATCTCCAGCCCATTTTACGTCGCGACCGATCCCCCAGGAGCCGATGTTTATATGAAAGACTACAGAGCGGAAGAACGGCCTTGGACACACCTCGGTCAAACCCCGCTCGAAAAAATCGTGATCCCCGGGGGATTCAAACAGTGGCGGATCGAAAAACCCGGCTATGAAAACTTTCACGGCGCCGTCCTTATCTTTTCGAATGAATTGGTGCACATAAAAAATAGTGGCTGGTCGGTTGAGGTCAAGCTTGACAATACGGGAACCTATCCTCCAGAGATGGCCCATATCAATGCCGCACACTTCAGTATCCCCGCCGCGAACTTAAATATCTCCGATACTCTTCCCCTCGATGCTAAACCCTATGGGCCGACACTGAGCGGTTTGAGACATCTTGAGCGAATTGCCTTGGGCGAATATCTGTTGGACAGGCACGAGGTGACAAACCGCGATTATAAAGACTTTGTCGATAGCGGCGGATATACGAATAAACATTACTGGAAACATGAATTTATCAGGGATGGGCAAACCCTCCCCTGGGACGAGGCCATGGAGATTTTTGTGGATAAATCTGGGCGCCCAGGGCCGGCAAGCTGGGAACTGGGAGAATATCCGGAGGGACAGGGTGACTATCCGGTCTGCGGAGTCAGCTGGTATGAGGCCGCAGCCTATGCGGAATATGCGGGGAAAAGCCTTCCTACTGTTTACCACTGGAATTTTGCCACCGGCATCGCCGACAGCTATATAGGCCAGGTTGCTGAATACCCATTTGTCATTGCGCTCAGCAATTTTGGCAGAAGCGGCCCCATGCCGGTTTCAGAATCCAGGGCGCTCAGCTCGCATGGGGTGTATGACCTGGCGGGCAACGTCAAGGAGTGGTGTTTGAACGCGGAGAAAGATAACCATTTCATTCTGGGCGGAGCCTGGGATGATCCCCCGTACATGGCCATAAGAACAGAATCTTTTCCGCCGCTATTCAGAGAACACAACTTCGGCTTCCGCTGTATGAAGGTTCTTTCCGGGTTTGAGGAGAACTTTCAGACTGCCGCCTCACCGGTTGAGCCAGCTCCTGAACCCGATTTCGACCAATATCAACCCTGTTCGGACGGCGAGTTTCGGATCTTGAAGAATTATTATGCCTACACACCAACCGCCCTCGAGGCTGAAATTCAATCTACCGAGGAGTGGGGCCCGGACATCATTTTGGAGGAAGTCTCCTTCAACGCGGCCTACGGCGGAGAGCGTATGATAGCCTATATCTTTCGTCCCCGGGAAACGGTTGCGCCCCTCCAGGTCATGATCTATTATCCCGGAGGGGGAGGCAGAGGGCTGAATTCCATTCATGAATATGAGATAAAAGGGTAGGTCGACTGGCTGGTCAAAAGCCATCGGGCCGTGGTTCTTCCAGTTTACAAAGGGTCGTTTCAGCGGTCGGTGCCGCCTCCGGAAAAGGTGAGTTATGCCTATTATCGAGACAGGACGGTCCATGAATTCCAGGATTTGAGCAGGGCCATCGATTATCTGGAAACGAGACCGGAAGAATTCGATGCTGACAAGATCGGATTTTACGGCATCAGCACAGGAGGCGATTACGCCTCGATTGCACCGGCCATCGAAGAGCGCATCAAGGTTACCATAGTCTCGTCGGCCGGCTTGAGTGCCTCTCGGCTCGACTTCCGCAGCCACTTCAATTTCGTGCCTCGGGTCAAAGTACCGGTGTTGATGATTTTCGGTCGATATGACACCTCCATTCCCTATGAGACACGAATCCAGCCGCTTAAAGACCTTTTTGGGACGCCGGATGAAGACAAGCATCTCAAGCTCTATAATACGGGGCATGGCGTCTGGGTGGATTTTCGATGGAAGAAGGACAGTCTCGATTTTCTCGACCGCTACTTCGGCCCGGCTAAGTAATTTTTGGAATATGACATTGTGCTTCTTGTTCAGGTATGCAGAATGAAAAATAGTCGATTGACCCTGTATTTTGTAGTTGATATGCTTTTGCAAACAAGCTAGAGAATAAGATGCCGACAAAATGTCCGACTTGTCATGTGGAGAATCCTGAGGACAAGCCTTTTTGCGCTGACTGCGGCACAAAGTTGGGCATGTCGTCTGAAACTGTCTCCTCTGTCACCAAAACTCTCGATCTCCCGACCCAAGGACTCGAAAAGGGCAGCGTATTTGCCGGTCGATATGAGATCATCGAGCAGCTCGGAGAGGGGGGAATGGGCCAGGTTTACAGGGCCCATGACACCCAGATCGAAGAGGATATCGCCATCAAGGTTTTAAGACCCGAGATCGCCCTGGACAAGAGAATCCTGGAGCGGTTCCGGAATGAGCTGAAGTTCGCCCGCAAGATCACCCACAAAAGCGTGTGCCGGATGCACGACATCAGTGTCTCCGATGGCACGACCTACATCAGCATGGAGTATCTGAAAGGCAGAGATCTCAAGAGTTTAATCCAGAAAAAAGAGAAGCTGCCGGCAGAGGAAGCGGTGAGTATTGCTATTCAGGTCTGTGAGGGATTGGTCGAGGCGCACAGGCTGGGAGTTGTGCATCGGGATCTTAAGCCCCAGAACATCATGATCGACAAAGATGGACAAGCCAAGATCATGGACTTTGGGATCGCCCGGTCGGTCGAAGCGCCGGGTGTAACCCAGACGGGTGTAATCATCGGAACCCCCGACTACATCTCTCCCGAGCAGGCCGAAGGCCAGGAAGCAGACGAACGAGCGGACATTTATTCCCTTGGAGTCATCCTGTATGAAATGGTGACTGGGAGCGTTCCCTTCAAGGGGGACACGGCACTCAGTGTAGCCCTCAAACACAAGGCCCAGCTTCCCTTAGATCCCAGAAAGCGAAACGCTGAGATTCCGGATGACTTGAGCCGACTCATCCTGATCTGCATGGAGAAGGACAGAGCGAGGCGCTACCAGTCCGCCAAGGACCTTCTCGACGACCTCCGCAACATCGAACAGGGCTTCCCCCTCGGCACCAAAATCCGCCCCCACCGCGCAACCACCCTCTCCAGGCTTCTCCACAAAAGATGGTTCACTCCTGCTGTCATCATCCTGGCTGCAGCCATAATCGGCCTCATCCTCTGGCGCGTCCTCCCTTCCCGGAGCCCGGCCTTAACCCCGTTCTCCGGCAAACCGACCTTAGCTGTTCTCCATTTCCAGAACAAGACCGGGGATGCAACCCTAGACTCATGGCGCATAACGCTGCCTTATCTCTTGATCACGGACCTTTACCAGTCGAAACTCCTGGACGTCGTGCCCGACGACCGAATCACCGAGATTCTTTCCGAACTCGACCTAGTAGAGACTGAAAACTACACGACAAGCAACCTCGAAGATATCGCCGGGAAGGCCGAGGTAAGCCACATCCTGAAGGGAATGCTGATCCGGTCCGGCGAGTCTTTCCGGATCGACACCACCCTGCAGGAGACGTCGACGATGAGGATCGTCTCGGCTGCCCGGGTCGAAGGGCAAGGGGATGAGGACTTTCCCACCATGGTCGATGAACTCACACTTAAGATCAAGGCGGACCTCGACTTCGCTGAAGATCAGATCGCCACGGACATCGACGAAGAGGTCGGGGCCATCACGACGAAATCGCCCGAGGCCCTGAAGCTTTACCGTGAAGGACGAAAGTATCACTTCTCGGATCCCGAAAAAAGCATAGAGCTCATGAAAAAGGCCATCGCCATCGACCCTGAGTTCGCCATGGCCTACCGGTCGCTGTCGACGTGCCTTTTCAACATCGGGGATGGAAAACAGAGCACGGAGTACGGCCGGAAGGCGCTTGAATTGATAGACAGGATCTCCCTGAGGGAGAGGCTTCACATCCTGGCGACCATGGAAGTCAATTTGGAGAAGAAGCGCGCTCTAGCCGAGGAGCTGCTGCGGATCTATCCCGATGATGTCCAGATGATCGAAAACCTCGGAACCTTCTACCTTCAGCGGGAGTTTTACGAGGAGGCGGCAGAGACCTATGAGCTCCTCGTTCAAAAGAAAATAGGGCGTCCTCACGATACACTTGCTTTTATTTATCTGGCCTTGGGCGAGTACGAGAAGGCCGAGAAAATCGCGGAGATTTACAAAAAAGAGGTCGCAAAAAAAGATGTGTATCTTAATTCGCTGGCCTGGGCTTATGTCGTCCAGGGGAAGCGGGACCTGGCCTTCTCTGAACTCTCCAAGAAGGAGGAGCTCCCGAAGAATCCGAGGATATTGAAATGGCTTGGCTGGCTCTATGTCGCGCTGGGGGATGAAACCGAGGCCGAAAAAATCTTCAGGAAGGTGTTCGACCTGGAAAACAAGGCCTCCCATTTTGAGGGTTGGATGAACCTGGCCGATCTGGCCTGCCTGCAGGGGAAGTTCAAAAAGGCCTATGAACTTTGGGCGGAAGGTATGAAGCTGGCCGAGAAAATGGAGAACCGAGGGTGGATAGCGACTTTTCGGGTACAAGCCGCTCTTCTGGACTGGACGAGGGGAGATATCGACAGGGCTTTCGAGGCGATGATGAACCATAAGCTTTCAGATCCCTGGCTTCGTGTCCTTGTTTTCACAGCGAGAAAGGAATTCGAAAAGGCCCAGCAGGTAGCGGATCGTATTAAAGAGCAAATTGAGACTAATCCTTTCGGCCTTCAGAAGAGAGTCACGAGATTTCATGCCATGCTGCAAGGACACATCTCCATGGAGAAGGGGGATTATGAAGAGGCGATATCCTATTTTCAGAAAGCACAAAGCCTGACGGCCTTCCCCTTACCGGACAACATGGCAGAATATCCCTGGCCCTTCGACGCTTTGGCCCTGGCTTACTATCGGAGCGGAAACCTGGAGAAGGCGGAACAGGAGTACGAGAAGATCTCGCGGATGACCCTGGGCCGGGTTGTGAGCTGGGATTTCTACGCCAAGTCCTTCTACATGCTCGGGAAGATCTCGGAGCAGCGGGGCTGGCCGGGAAAGGCCATCGAGCATTACGAAAAATTTCTAGAGGTCTGGAAGGACGCCGATCCCGATATCCCCGAAGTCGAAGACGCCAAAAAACGGCTAGAACAAATGAAAAACTGAAGCCCCATTTCCTGCCCATGCTAAAAGATGCCAAACAACGTGGCCGTGGCTTGGCTCGTCAATAGTATTAACAATACAAGATGTAACTTGAAGCTGAGAAAATGATATAATGATTCGGAAGGAATATGTTGGAGGAGTGACATGGTTTCTACGTACACAGCAAAATACACAAAAATTGATTCCGGATACATGGGCCAATTAGTGGAATGGCCAGAGGTTGTAACGGAGGGAAAGACGCTGGAGGAATGCAGGGAAATGCTTCATGATGCTTTGAATGAAATGATACTCGCCTACAAGGAGCAAAAAAGGGAAATTCCAAAAGGGGGAGCTCTTATCGAACAGATACCGGCCGAGGTCTAAAGTCTAGAGGATGTCAGTAAAGCGCCGCGATTTAATCAAGCACCTTGAAGAAAACGGATTTTTTCTCCTTCGAGAGGGCAAAAAACACTCTATTTATACAAATCAAATAAAGACTATCCCGGTCAAAAGACACAAAACTCTTGACAGAATTACTGCAAATGAAATCTGTAAACAGGCCGGTTTGAAGCAGAAGTTTTGAATCCTGCGGGCCCGGCATTTCTGTTTGACACTTGCCTAATTCCTTGATAGTCTTTCTCTGACTGAGAACGGGAATGTAAGGGTACAGCATGTCGATCAAATGCCCGAAATGCGAGACTGAAAACACCTCGGATTCGCAATTCTGTAAAAAGTGCGCAACGCCTCTTCCCTTTGCCGGGGATATCTCTGTCACCAAGACCATTGAAACGCCGGCCAAGGGATTGGCCATGGGGTCGACCTTTGCTGGGCGCTACCAGATCGTTGAAGAGCTGGGAAGAGGGGGGATGGGTGCTGTGTACAAGGCGCTCGACACGCAGATCAACGAGGAAGTGGCCATCAAGCTGATAAGGCCGGAGATCGCGGCCGATGAGAAAGTTCTTGAGAGGTTCAGCAACGAACTCAAGCTGGCAAGAAAGATCGCTCACAAGAATGTATGCAAGATGTACCATCTGGAAAAGGGAGAGGAGACGCCCTACATCAGCATGGAGTATCTGGAGGGGGAGGATCTCAAAAGTCTGATCCAAAAAAAGGAGAAGCTGCCGGCAGAAGAGGCCATCGAAATAGCCCAGCAGGTATGTGAGGGACTAATGGAGGCGCACAGGCTGGGCGTCGTGCACAGAGATCTCAAGCCCCAGAACATCATGATCGGCAAGGAGGGGCAGACCAAGATCATGGACTTCGGGATTGCCCGTTCGGTCGAAGCGCCTGGCGTAACCCAGACGGGTGTAATCATAGGAACCCCCGACTACATCTCTCCCGAGCAGGCCGAAGGACAGGAAGCCGACCACAGATCGGACATCTATTCCCTGGGTGTCATCCTGTACGAGATGGTGACCGGGAGCGTTCCGTTCAAGGGGGACACGGCCCTCAGTGTGGCCCTGAAACACAAAGTCCAGCTTCCACTCGATCCCAGAAAGCGAAACGCTGAGATTCCGGATGACTTGAGCCGCCTCATCCTGATCTGCATGGAGAAGGACAGAGCGAGGCGCTACCAGTCAGCCAAGGACCTTCTCGACGACCTCCGCAACATCGAACAGGGCTTCCCCCTCGGCACCAAAATCCGCCCCCACCGCGCAACCGCCCTCTCCAGGTTTCTCCGCAACAAATTCTTCATCCCAGCCTTGATCCTAGCTCTTGCTATCATTGCTGTCGCCATCTGGCGGCCCTGGACAAGGGAAGAAGTGACCCTGGTTGCATCAGACAGACCATCCCTTGCCATTCTGTATTTTGAGAACAACACGGGAGATGCTTCCTTGGATAAATGGCGGGATGGGCTGCTGGATCTACTCGTAATAGACATCGGCCAATCGAAACACCTGTATGTCGTGGGAAACGAAAAAATCTATGGCGCTCTAGAAAAATTCGATCTTGTCGACAAGGAGAAGTATTCCTCCGATGATTTGAAAAAAGTGGCAGCCGAAGTCGGAGTCAGTCATGTGCTGACGGGCAGCTACATCACAGCTGGCGATCAATTCATCATTAGCGTCGCTCTGCAGAATCCTTATAGGTCAGAGGATGTCAAAAGATTTAAGGTGGATGGAATCAAAGATTCCGGAATTCTGGAATCGATAAATAAAATCACTCTCCAGGTGAAGTCTGCACTGAATATTTCGGATGATCAGATAGCAAATGACTTCGATGAAGATATCGGGGTTCTTACGACGAAAAACCCTGAAGCCAGGAGGCTTTATCTCGAGGGAAAAGCGTTGCACCGTCGAGGAGAGTGGCGCGAAAGCATCGAGGTGATGGAAAAAGCCTTAGAACTCGACCCTGAATTCGCCATGGCGTACGTGTCTATGGGGTCGAGCTATGGGAACCTGGGCTATAATAGGGAGCAGTGGGCTGCGTGGTATAAAGCTTCAAAATTCGAGGACCGTCTCTCGCCAAAAGAGAGAGTCTACGTGAAGCTTCCTTTTGAAGGAGATGCGAAAAAAGGAATAGGAATGTTGGTAGAATTATTGGAGTATTATCCAGAAGAAGAAAGGGCGATCGATCTATTGGCCATTAGGTACCTTGGACAGGAAGAATGGGAACAAGCCATCGGTGTCCTTGAGCCGTTAAAAAAGAAAGCCAATCAAAGCGGTTATCTTCGTGATCGCCTTGCTCAAGCCTATTGTGCGAAGGGACAGTACGATGCCGCACGGGAGGTGGCTGGAGAAGGCTTGATGTTGGCTATTGTTCTCCTTTGCCAAGGGAGATATGAGAGCGCTCTGATTCATACGGGAAATGCATTGGAAAATAGCAAAACACAGCGGGAATCAATCGGGGCTATTCAGCTTGCTGGACATATTCTTCATTTATCCGGCGAATTCCAGCGGGCTGAAGAGATGTACCGCAGATTGCTCGGAGAAGAAGAAATATCAGCCCGTTTCAAAGGAATGAGAGAGCTCTCTAATCTATATCTCGCGCAGGGAAAGTTCGAGAAGGCCAAAGGAATGGCAAGAGAGGGAATAGAACTTGGAATAAAAGAAAAACAAGGCGCTTGGCAATTTGAAAGCACCTGGTTGTGGATCCGTGCAGAGAACGCTTCTCATAATCCTGATGATGCTTGGAAAGAATACCGGCTGGCTGTAGAAAGACGTAAGGGGAGGCAATTGGACGTTTTTCTGGAAGTGGATCTGTTGCTTAAAACAAAAAAATGGGATGAAGCTCAGGCAGTGGCTGATGAATATCGAGAGAGAGAGGAAGAAATTTTAAAAACCCGCCTGAATAACAAGAGGCTAAGGCGGCCGGAATATGTTCAAGGAATCATCGATCTTGAAAAAGGAAATTTGGCAAGCGCTGTTGAACATCTGGAGAGAGCGGTCTCCTTCTTGCCAGCTCAAATGTGGCCGAGTGATTTTTATGATTGGTCCGAGTTGGACCATGCCATGTACTTGTGGGCTTTGGGTGAGGCCTATGAAAAATCAGGAAATCTGGAGAAGGCCCAGGCTCAATATGAGGCGATCGGCCGCCTCACCAGCGGGCGGCTTTGGTGGGGCGACCTCTATGCCAAGTCCTTTTACATGCTGGGAAAGATCGCCGAGCAGAGGGGCTGGCCGGGCAAAGCCATCGAGCATTACGAGAGGTTCATCGAGGTCTGGAAGGACGCTGACCCGGATATCCCTGAGATCGAAGACACAAAAAAACGGCTTGACACATTAAAAACAAACAATTAGAAAAGCTTTGTTGAAAAGATTCTGAGAGTCGGAAGAATCTAAAACCTTGGAATCGGCTATTTTCTTTGGAGGAATCATGAACTTTATCAGAAAAAAGGTGTATTTTTTTGGCTTTTTTGGTGCGGTTGTTTTTTTATCGATGTTTAGCATGTCCTTGTCATACGGGCAGCAGGCTGAGCAAGAAAGCGATGAGCTGAAGCTTTTGAAGAGGGAGTTCGATAGCCTGCAGCACCGCCTGGATGTGGCGGAAAAGCTCATCGACGACGTGCTCTGGTTCCACCGCGTCGGGGATGTCTGCCACGTGGACAAGGTCCGCATCGTCGGACCTCCCAATCCCCATGTCAAAAACCCCACGGCCATGGGTGCTAAAAATCCCATCAAGTTTTACAGCTACATCTTCATCCCCAAGGATATCGAGCGCAGCAAAAAGTATCCGCTGCTCGTCTTCCCCCACGGCGGCGTTCACGGGGATTTCACCACCTACCACACCCATATCATCCGGGAGCTGATGGCCCAGCACTACATCGTGATCGCCCCCGAATATCGCGGCAGCACGGGATACGGCCGATCCCACTACGAGCTGATCGATTACGGGGGACTTGAGGTGGAGGACAATTATGCCGCCCGCAATTACATGATCGAAAACTACACCATCGTGGATGGGAAACGTGTCGGCATCATCGGCTGGAGCCACGGCGGGCTGATCGCCCTTATGAACATTTTCGACCATCCCGGCGATTACCAGGTGGCCTTTGCCGGCGTTCCGGTCAGCGACATCATTTCCCGGATGGGTTATGCGACCGATGGCTACAGGGACCTGTATTCGGCCGACTATCACATCGGAAAAACCGCCCGCGAGGATGTCGAGGAATATCGCCGCCGCTCCCCGGCCTATAACGTCCACAAATTCCAGAACACACCGCTCCTCATCCACACCAATACCAATGACGAGGACGTGAATGTCCTGGAGGTGGAACATCTCATCAAGGCCCTAAAGGCGGCCGGCAAAAAATTCGAATACGAAATCTTTCAGGATGCCCCTGGCGGGCACAGCTTCGACCGGATGGACTTGATGCTGGCCAAACAGATACGCGTCAAGATCTACAAATTCCTGGCCAAGTACCTGAACCCGGAACATCCCATCGATTCTGTCGAGGCCTTGATGAAAGCGGGCTATCTTTGATAAAATAGCCGATAAGGCGGATGACCGTGGAAATAAAATTCATCGAGAAGATAGGGGATTTCTTTTCAAGGATGTTTCAAAGCAGAAAGGAAAAAAGAGAGCGGGACGCTTCGCATTTGCAGAAGGCCTACGATCTTTTGAAGGAATTGGAAGAGACGTGGGATTTGCCTCTGGCGGAGAGGAGAGACCTTGTCGATTACACCAACCTGCTTCTCCAAAATGCCCAGGAAATCAGGATGAGGAAAAACAGATCCATCGTTCGTGATATCAGGGTTTTTTCCAAAAGGAATTGCCTGGCGGGCGTGATACCTAAGTCGGAACTGGAGCGCGTGCACAACGAGACCTTGGAGCTCCTGGGGAAGATGAAAGAATCCGCATCTGAAATAATTTCGTGACGGAATACCTATCCCCTTATTTATGGTGATTTGAAAAACAAGCTAAAACTCACCCAATTCGCCCCGAAACAAAAAAATGTGTGGCGTTCGTATTTGCATTTTTGCCTGGGGCTGGTTCTGCTTGTTTCCTGCCTGGATGCCCAACAGTCCGATCCCCGGCTGAGCCTTACCACCACCGAGTATGCCCTCCCCACAGGAAAAATTTCCCGCGGGTCTTATGCCGTGTTCGAAGATAGGGGGGCGAATTCGGGGCGGATGATCCATCTTGATCTGGTAATCCTCCATGCCACAGGCCAGAATCCCAGCCCGGATCCGCTGTTTTATCTTGCCGGGGGGCCGGGGCAGGCCAGTGTCGAGCTGTCCGATGCTTATGTCGAATCGTGGATACGCCGGAAAAGGGACATCGTTTTCGTCAATGTCCGGGGAACAGGAGGGGACAACAATCTCCAATGCGAAATCTACGGCGGCGATGAGAATATCCAAGGCTACCTGGAGAACACGTTCGATGTGGACGAATTTCAGACCTGCCTGGAAGATCTCCAAAAAAGGTTCGACCTGTCAAAATATTCAACGCCCGCGACCGTGGATGACCTGAACGATGTGCGTGAGGCCTTGGGGTATAAAAAGATCAACCTGATGGGGACATCCGGCGGCACGCGTACCTCGCTCGTCTACATGCGCCGGCATCCAGAGACGGTGCGTTCCGCTATCCTTATTGGAGTGGCACCTCCGGCCATCAAAAATCCCCTGTATCATTCCTGGGGCGCGCAGCACGCCCTCGACCTTCTTTTCAAAGAATGTTCCGAAGATCGTGAGTGCCGCGAAGCTTTTCCCAACTTGGAGGAGGAATTCTGGACCGTTCTCGAGCGGTTGGAGGAGGGGCCGGTCCGGGTCGAGATCGCCCACCTTTTTACCGGCGAAGCAATAGAGGTGAGGCTCCCGCTCCACGCCTTTACCGAGACCATCCGATCGATGATGTATTCCGTTCGTTTGAGCCGCCGCATTCCGCTTTATATCCACCAGGCATTCCTGGGCAACTTCAGGCCGATAGCTGAGATAGCGGTGAGGATGGAAAGGGGAATCCGGTTGGGGAACAGCCTGGGCCTCCTGCTCTGCGTGACATGCTCGGAGGATGTGGCACGTATCCGGCCGGATGAGATCGCACGGGAAACGAAGGGGAGTTACAGGAAGGACATCCGCGTCCGTTCCCAGATGGCCGTCTGTAACATATGGCCGAAAACCGAGCTTCCTGAAAACTACGCCGATCCTGTCCGTGTTGATATCCCGGTTTTGCTCTTTTCGGGGACAATGGACCCTGTGACTCCTCCGCGCTGGGGAGAGGAAGCCGCCCGACACCTCCCCAACAGCTTTCATGTCGTGGTTCCCGGCGCTCACGGTTCATATGGGGATTGCACCGACAGCATCATGAGGGAATTTCTCGAGAAGGGCTCGGCCAAAGGCATCGATACGTCGTGCGTCCGATCCATGACCCTTCCCCCCTTCCGGATTCAATAATTCAATAATTTCGTGACGGGATACCTATCCCCAGAATCATACGAATTATACAAAAAAGAATTGCGAGCGAAAACTGTTGAAAAAATCGATAGAATGGTATGTTATAGAATGTGATGGAAAATAAAAATCCTCAGAAAGTCTATCAAGAAAAGATTGACTCATGCGAATCGCAGATTCAGCGTTTGAGGCGGAAAGAAACCCTGTTGTCTTTGATAAAACTGGTTACCGTTATTTTGGGGATACTCCTTTTGATCAAACTGGCGACAAAGTTTACCCTTGTGCCTGTTTTGATTTTCACCGCTGTCTTGATCATATTCGTGATCGCTGTTGCGATCCATGAAAACATCATCAAGAAAAGAAAATTCCTGGAAATGTTGAAGACGATCAATAAAAACGAATTGAAGGCGCTGGATGGGAAATTCCTGGATGTCGACAACGGGGAGGAATTCATCTCCATCGACCATGAATATTCATCGGATCTCGATATTTTCGGGCACAGGAGCATTTTTCATTCCCTGAATCGAACGACGACGAGCATCGGCAGGAGATTCTTGTCCGATTGGTTGAAGACTTTTCCCGAAAATTTAAACGCAAAGGAAATCGAGGAAAAACAGGAAACCGTCCGGGAGATGGCCGACAAAGTGGACCTCAGACAAAAGATCCAGGCGCACGGAATGTCGATCGACGATTCCATGAAAAAGCTGGAATCTTTCCAGGACCTCTTCGATGAGCCCGATGCAGTCCTGGGAAAGATGCCGTTGATCGTGTTCATCCACTTGTTTCCGTTAGTCACCATCGGAGCCGTCGCTTCGGTCTTTTTCCATGTGCCATGGGTTGTTCCTGTCGCCTTTGTTATGGTCCAGGGAATCGTGAACAGGGTCATGGGAAAAAAGCGGGAGCGGATCTATCTCCTAACATCGCGCAACGCCAAGATATTGACTGCTTACTCCAGGATCACGGCGGAACTGGAGGATGAGAATTTTTCCTGCAAAAAACTCAAGGAATATCGATCGGAGTTATTTGTGGAGGAAAAGTCGGCTTCCGCTCATATCAAGAAATTGTCCACACTCCTGGGGTACTTCGATATGCGGTTGAGCAAGGAATTTCATGTGCTGTTCAACAACTTGTTCTTTTGGGACCTGAACTGTGTCTTCAGAATAGAGAAATGGAAGAAAAAAACCGGGCCGGTGATCCACAAATGGTTCGATGTCATCGGGAATTTCGAAGCTCTGGCCTCGCTTGCCAATGCCCTGTTCAACAATCCGGAATGGACCATGCCGGAGGTGGGCGGTCCGGAGTTTCACCTCGAGGCTCGGGCCATCGGGCACCCTCTTATCCCGAAAGCAGAAAAAGTCCGTAACGATATCAAGCTCGACCGGAAAGGAAACATCCTGATCGTGACCGGCCCGAACATGTCAGGGAAAACCACGTTCTTGAAAACACTGGGAGTGAACATCGTGCTCGCCATGGCAGGAGGGCCAGTGTGTGCCCAGCGGTTTTCCCTCTCTCCGTTGAAGCTTTATACGAGCATGAAGGTGACGGATTCCCTGGATAAGAAATTATCTCTGTTTTATGCGGAGCTTCAGAGATTGAAGCTGATCATGGATGCCATACTGGATAAAGAACCCGTTTTTTTCCTGATCGATGAGATGCTGAAGGGAACGAATGAATCCGACCGGCACTTGGGGGCGATCGCCTTGATCCGGCGGCTTGTGGACAACGAAGCCGACGGGGTGCTGGCCACGCATGACCTGGAGCTGACCAAGCTCGAAAAAGAGTATAGCCGTTCCATTTCCAACTATCATTTCGACGGATATATCGAGGGAGATAAGCTTTTGTTCGACTATAAATTGAAAACCGGTATTTGCCGGAGCTCCAATGCCCTGGAATTGATGAAAAAAGTCGGCATAATGGTATAGTTAGGGGGATAGGTATCCCGTCACGAAATTATTGAAATAATGAACCAAAGAGGGGTCTATTACGTATACAATAATTGAGATGATAATAATTTTGTAATTATGATTGACGTAATAGAGAATTGTGTTACAATATGGGAAGATTAGCATAAATTTAAGGCTTGGCATTCATTAAAAAGGAGGGAACGCATGATCGCCATAAGAAAAATAATTGCCGTTCTTATCATCGGGTTCATCGGCCTACCGATACTTTTCGGTGTCATTTGGATCGTAGGTCTGACAAAGGCCACGGTGTCTTCTGAATTCATTTCCGAGCTTCCCCAGGAAATCATCCGGGAAATTCCGGAAATCGCCGAGGAGATCTTCGAAGATGGCCAGAACGAGAGGGTGATTCGCGATGAAAACACGCGCGCCTGGTTTCGCGCCGCAGCCGAGGCTGGAGTCTCTCCTAGGCAACTGATGGAAGATATCGGCCTTCTCGATTGGCTGGAGTATGAACTGTCCGACTCCCTGGATGAAGTGGGGGAGATCCTCCGAGGCGAAAGAAGGCCCCGGCCCATTACGATCGATCTCCGGCCCCTGAAAGATATCCTGATGCGGGGTGAGATCGACCAATACCTGATGCGGGTCCTGGAAGAACTTCCCCCCTGTGATGAGCAGGAGGAACGCCAGTGGATTCAGATAGGCCGCTGGGGACTGGATGACCGCCAACTGCCGGCCTGCCGCCCCGATCTGGAAGTCGCCAGAGAAGCCTTGATGGAATGGCGGATCGATGCCGTCAGAGATATGGACAATGAGGTCGAGATCTTCGAAGATGTCGAATTCATTCCCTTTGGATTTTCCCGCGCCCTTCCTGTGTTGTCCTCTCTTCTTTTCGTGATCCCTGCGCTTTTTATTTTCATCGGGTCCTTGATCGCCGCCACATCTCCCGCCGGTTTCTTCCGGTGGTCCGGCATTTCCACCTTTATCGGCGCCCTCCCCGCCCTGCTTCTCGCATTTTTTGTCAAATATATCTCTTTGTGGGGACTGCGATTCGGTCCCTTTTATTCCTCTGAATGGGATACCTGGTCGCCAGAACTGCAGGATCTGGTCTTTGACAAGATAAGCTGGATCCCGATGAGGATCGTCGATCAGCTCTTCTCCCCGGTCGTGACGGTCGCGGCCCTCGTCTGCGTTCTCGGCATCGTGCTCTTCGCCATTTCCTTGATGGTTCGAAGCAAGCCAAGAGGCGTTGCTGCCCCCGCACCGGTTCAAGCCCCGCCCCCGGCATCTCCCGAAAAGACTCCGGAAGAAGAAGTCCCCGCAAAGGCAGAGCTCGTCGAGGATGTCGAGGGAAAAGCCGCAGATGCCGAAAAGAAAGCGGAAGCGCCCGCAGAAGAACCGAAGGAAGTCCAGGAGGATGAATCCGAAGACCCAGGAAAAAAATAGCCTGAATAAAAATAGCCGGAGAAAATCCGGGAAATAACCAGGAAAACGATCAGTCCGGAATTGACTGCCCTTTCCCGCTGTGATATCAATTGGAAATCTCTCAGAAAGGAATCGGCATCATGGCGGAAAAAGGGCTTGTCGTTAGAATCGTCGCAAGATTCATCTTAGGGCTGATCTTTATCGGCGCCATCCTGTTCGGAACGGCAGGCACCTTCAACTGGCCCGAGGCCTGGGCATATCTTGTCATACAGTTCGGATGGTCGGTTGGCCTATCGGTCTTTTTGTGGAACCATGATATCGAACTTCTTAAGGACAGGATGAAAGTCACCAAGAAGTCGGCCAAAGGATGGGACAAAGTCATGACATTTGTCAGCATGCCCTTTTATATCCCCTATCTGGTCCTTCCGGGATTGGATGCGGTGCGATACCGATGGTCGCATGTTCCCCTTTGGGCGAAAGTCGCTTGTTTTATCGTGATTGTCGCTTCGTTCTTGTGGATTTCCTGGATCATGAAGGAAAACACCTATCTTTCCCGGTTCGTCGAGATTCAGGAGGATCGGGGCCACAAAGTCATCACCACAGGGCCTTACAAGTTCGTTCGTCATCCGATGTACATCAGTGCCATGATCCTCATGATAGCGCTGCCCATAGCGCTGGGTTCTCTTTATGCCCTCATTCCCATGGCCTTTATTATCGTCTTCATAATCGTCCGAACGCATCTGGAAGATAAAACCCTGCACAGAGAGCTGGAGGGCTATGTGGAATATGCCCAAAAGACCAAATATCGCATGCTTCCCGGCATCTGGTAAAGAGGGGTCGGGTAAAGAGGGGTCGCGTCTCAACATTTGACATTTCTATTCGGATTCCGTTTATTCGTGCACCAAGGAATTATGTACCTGGTACCGAATTCTTATTCAAATCCTAACACCCAATTCCAAACTCTAACACCGAATGCCGAATCTTCTGCCAGATTCCAAATCGCAAAATTTTTTGTATAATAACCAAATAATCTATCAGCGTTTGTTTTGAATGGAGGAAGTGAAATGAAAATGAGAGCTGTGTTAGCCATTGCCATTACCGTGGGTTTTCTGACGCCTTGCTTTGCACAGGAGGAATCTGCGGCCCAGATGGAGATGATCGAAAAGCTCATGAAACCCAGTGAATATCACGAACTCTTCAAGGATTTTGTGGGCACCTGGAGCGCCGAAGTCAAGATCTGGATGGATCCCAGTGCTCCCCCGATCGTCACCAAAGGCCAGGCGACCTTCAAGCTGATTTTCGATGGACGTTTCCTTTACGGCGATTTCCTGGGAGAATTCATGGGTTCGCCGTTTAAAGGCATCAACATCATGGGGTACGACAATGCCAAAAAGGAATTCTTTTCGATCTGGCTGGATAACAGCACCACAGGGCTGCTTTCTTCGAAGGGCACCTATGATGCCGGTGCGAAAAAATATCAATTTCGCGCGGAAACGTTCGATCCCTACTCAGGACAGACCCTGGAGATGCGCGAAGAGGCCTACTTTGCCACCCAAGACGAATACATCTCCGCAACCTACGCAAAGCCGAAAGACGGCGAGGAATTCAAAAACATGGAGATGAAATACAAGAGGATAAAATAGGACCGGCAGGAAAATTGAACTTTTTTTGTGCTATCCACGTATTATTCAATGGATAGATTTAGCAGGTAAAAAAGGAGGTTCCATGATCAAATCATCCAAGAATGTTGTCGTATCCGCATTCATAGGAGTGGCATTTATGATGGCGCTGATTACGCTGTCAGCCGCAGCCCAGGATCTGGAAAAAAAGTACGCACCGATCGTGGGGGATTATGAGTTCGACATGAGCGAAGCCGGAATGGGAGTCATGAT